>WPCJ01108430.1_pt1 | contig 40456 bp, 30 predicted proteins | sample 5399831 | NCBI WGS metagenome assembly WPCJ01 (sample SAMN12869470, study PRJNA574797) | sludge metagenome | isolation source: wastewater treatment of pH10 | place: China:Beijing | collected 2019-05-20 | reverse complement strand
GGCGCGGGCGGCGCCGGCGGCACGATCAAGATCGTCGCCACCGATCTGAGCGCGAACGGTGCGAGTGTCACCACCGCGGGCGGCAACGGCGGCGGCGCGCCGGGGTCGCAGGCGCCATCCGGCGGCCAGGGTCGTTTCATCGTGGGCAGCAACACCAGGCTCACGCAATCGGGCAACATCGTCACCGGCAATGGCGGTCAGCCATCGGGCACGATCGTCGCCAAGACCGAAACGCATACGACCGGTCCGACCACGACAAACATCTATACCAACCGTGCGTCTCCGACGATCGTCGGTGTCGCCGGCGGCGCGGATACGTTCGGCGTGCTGTCCGGTCTGTCGGCTGGCGATATCGATTTCGACCAGCAGGCTCTGGGCAAGCAGACGGCCGTGGCCGGCAGCCTGCTTGCGGTGATGCGCTTCGAGCAGGGCGTCGCCGGCACGAGCTTCAATCTCGACTATACCGGCTACGACATGCTGGTGATCGTCAACACCTCGACGATCAATCTGAGCCTGCCAAGTCTCAAGATCGACAGCAACCTCGCGCAGTTGCTGCATACGCGCGGCGTCGGTGCCGATCAGGCGCTGACCGTGCTCAAGCCCGGCGAAGTCTGGGCCGTTCTGATCCCGGAAACCGCGCGCAACGTCACTGTCTCGATCGGCGAGAGCGCAAGCGGGATGGCGACGACATGGTCCGGCGCGCTCGCCGACGGCGGCACCGGCTATGTCTTCGCGACGCGCCCGACGCTGAACACGCCGGCTTTCACCGGCTTCGATGCAATCGCAACGGATGCCGATGTCAGCCATGTCTATGGTGTGTCGTCGCAGACGAATGCGCTGGTAGCGATTAATGCGGCGGACGGCTCGCAGCGCCAGATCATCACCGAGGGGGCCGGCACCGGCGCGACCTATGGGCTGAACGGGGTGTCGACCCTCGCGGTCGGCGGCGGTTTCGTCATCACCGCGAGCGCGACCACAGGTGCGCTGTCCACCTTCAGCGTCAGTGCCAGCGGCGATCTGACCTATGTCGGCACGCGCAGCGATGTGCCCGGCTATTTCAGCAATATCCGTTTCGACGCCGTGGGGAATGTGGCCGGCGTGGTCGGGACGATCACCGCCACCGGTCCGTCCGGGGTGAAGGTCTATTCGCTGCACAGCAATGGCTCGCTGTTGCTGACGTCGACGATCGCCAGCAGCGCGACCGAAGCCGTACAGCAGGGCAACTATAACTATGTGGTCGATGCGACCACCAACAGCCTGCGCGTTGTCGATACCGCGAACCAGGTGGTGCAGACGCTGAGCGGCAGTCTCGATGGGCTGTTCGGCGCGTCGGACATCGCGGTGAGCCCGGATGGCGGCTTCCTCTATGTGACCAGCCAGAACGGCGATGGGCTGTCGGTCTATCGCATTACCTCGGCGGCGCAGCCGCTGGTGCTGGTGCAGACGCTCCACAATGGCACTGATGGCGTCCGCGGCCTGTCGGGGCCGACCGATGTCGCTGTCACGCCGGATGGCAAATATGTCATCGCGGTCGGCGGCTCCGGCAACACGCTCGCGGTGTTCAGCCGCGATCCGGCCACCGGCAAGCTGATCTTCGCGCAGGTCGTGCGCGACAATGTCGGCGGCATGCAGGGGCTGAACATCCCGACGGCGATGGCCTTCGGCCCGACCTATGACAGCCATGGCGTGCTGACCAAGCTGACGGTCTATGTCGGTTCGTTCGGCACCACCGCCGATCGCGGTGGCCTCGCGACTTTCGACATCGATCTCGATCTGCCGCCGCCGGCGTCCTTCGTCACCGAATATTCCGGCATGGAAGCGGTCGCACTGGTGACGGCGGGCGGTGACGACACCGTCAATATGGTCTCGGCGCCGCCGACGATCGTGAAGTCGCTGACCATCGATACCGGCGCAGGCAACGATCACGTGGTCGTGGCCAACTATATCAATGCCACGACGATCAATCTCGGCGCAGGCGACGATACGTTCGAGTTGCGCGTGACCGCGGCGAAGACGACGGCGGACAGCATTGTCATCAATGCCGGCGATGGCGACGACACGGTCGACATCCAGAACACCGGTACACGCGGCAAGACGACCATCAACGGCGATGCCGGCAACGACAAGATCGCCATCGAGCGCGTCGGCTCGGCTGCGACCACCGTCGTCTCGGGCGGCATCGGCAACGATACGGTCCGGATTGCCATCGCCAATCTGCCGTCCAACTCGGTGACGACGCTGCATGGCGACGATCCCACGACATCGCCGGGCGATCTGCTGATCCTCGATCCGCAGAATCCGCTGGCGACGGTGGATTATCGCAGCGATGCGAACGGCACCTTTGCGGTCGGTACACCATCGCCGAATGCCGGCCAGGTGCGCCTGTCCAGTTCGACCACGACCTACGGCACGGTGACATACGACACATTCGAGGGCGTGAGGATCCTGTCGTCGCCGACGGTGCGCTTCAACTCGTCCACCTATACGATTGCGGAAGGCGGCGCATTGACCCTGACGGTCACCGTGAGCGCCAACGGCTCGACGGGCAAGCTGTCGGGACCCGTGATGTTCGACATCGACGGCGACGGGCAGTTCGGCGAAGTCGAGGGTGTCGAGACCCGTGCCGGGTCCGGCGTCTATACCGTCACCATTCCATGGACCAGGCTGAAGGACTTTGGCCTCAGCGACAATCTGGGTTCGGCGGGCGTCTACACCGTCGCCGTGCGCGCAACCAACGAGGACGGTCTCGCGACAAGCGCCTTCGCGCAGGTCCGCATCAACGATACGCCACCGGTGGTGACGATCATCGGCAACCACACCACCAATGTTGGCGATGTCTTCACCATCGACTTCTCGGCGATCGATCCGTCGCCGAAGGACGTTCCGCTGTCGTGGCGCGTGGATTGGGGCGATGGCACGGTGGAGACGTTCGGCGCCACCACCACGCGCGCCAGCCATGTCTATGCGAAGCCGGGCATTGCGACGATTTATCTCTACGAGATGGACAAGGACACGACGCCAAACGGTACGCCGTCATCGGCCTTCGTGGTCACCATTGGCATGCTCGCGCCGCAGGTGGTCGCGACGCGGCCGAAGGAAGGCGAGGATCTGACGCTGACGGCGACCGCCGTCGGCGCGCCGGCAAGCTTCACCTGGGTGCTCAACGGCCATACGCTGAGCGCCACCGATGCGTCGGTCACGCTGAGCTGGACGCAGTTGCAGGCACTGGGCATCGGCGACGGGCCGGGGACCTTCACGGCAACGGCCACCGCCAATTACGACGCGGTGAATGGCGGGCAGGTCTCGAGCCAGGCCACGAGCACCACTGTCATCGTCGACAATGCGGCGCCGACATTCGGCGGCTTCACGGGGCCGGCGACGGTCGATCAGGGGCAGGCGGCGACGGTGACCATCGTCGGCGCGTCCGATCCGTCGGCGGCGGATGCCGCGACGTTGCGCTATCGTATCTTCAGCGACGACGGCCGCTTCGACACCGGCTTCCAGACGTCGGCGACCTTCACCATCAATGGCTCGCTGCTGCTGCAGAACGGGCTCGTCAATGTCCGCGGCCAGGTCATGGACAAGGACGGTGCGGTGGTCGACGGCTTCTTCTCGTTCACCGTCGTCGACGTGCCGCCGGTTCTCACGGTCAAGGGAGCGACGACCGGCCAGGAAGGCAGCACCTATGTGCTCGACCTTGATGCGCACGATGTCGGCAAGGACGTGCTGAAGACCTGGGAGGTGGATTGGGGCGACAACACCGTTAGCCGCTTTACCGTCGATCCGGCGTCGCCGGATGGCAACCGGCTGGTGGTCAACCATGTCTATGCCGACAATGGCGTCTACGCGATCACGGTGAAGGCCACCGACAACAACGGCAGCTACCAGACCTCCGGTCCGCAGGTGACGGTGTCGAATGTCGCCGCCACATTCGTCAATCCGCAGGTTTTGCCGGCGGTGATCGACGAGAACGGCTCGACCCGTATCGCCGGACGCATCACCGATCCCGGCGTGCTGGATACGTTCATGCTCAGCGTGGATTGGGGCGACGGCAGCCCGGCGCAGCAGTTCCAGCTCGCGGCGGGAACCTCGAACTTCGACCTTGCGCATCAATATCTGCAGGATGGCAGATACAGCGTCGTCGTCACGGTGATCGACAAGGACAGCGCCGTGCCGGTCGCCGCCGGGCAGGCGACATTCGCCGTCACGGTGAACAATATCGCGCCGGTGGCCGGGCCGCTGGTGGTGCAGCCTGCGGTGACGCAGGAAGGCAACAGCGTCACGGTGTTCGGCAGCTATACGGATATCGGTACGCTGGATAGCCACACGGTCTGGATCGACTGGGGCGATGGCACCGTGATGTCGAGCAGCGATCCCGATACGACCATCGTGATCGATGCGGTCAACCGCACCTATTCGGCGACGCATCGCTATCTCGACAATCCGGCCGGGCGGCCTGACTACGTGATCTCGGCCGCAATCACGGACGAGGCCGGTGCGCGCAGCAATGTGGTCACCACCAATGTGGTGGTCGAAAACACGCCGCCGATCTTCGTCGGAATCGCGCTGAACGGCGTGCCGGCTCTGCAGCTTCCGAATACCGGAGCGCCGCAGCCGCCGACCATCACCATCGACGAGAACGGCGTGGTTACCGTGACCGGCAGCTTCATCGATCGTGGCATCAACGACACCCAGACGGTGACCATCGATTGGGGGGAGGGCGGCAAGGTCGAACAGGCGATCGTGACCCGCGATGCCACCGATCCGACGCTGTATCGCTTCACACTGTCGCATCGCTATCTCGACGACAATCCAACCAACACGCCGCGGGACAACTACCGCATCACCGTGGTGGCGAAAGACAAGGACGACGGCACGTCGCAAACGACGGCCGTGCTCACCGTCGCCAATGTGCCGCCAGTGGTCGACGGTCTGAAACTGAGCCACACCACGGTGCTGGAGGACGGTCAGATCCTGGTGGTGCTGACCGGTCATGTCTCCGATGTCGGCACTCTCGATACGGTGGCGAAGATCGAGATCGATTGGGGCGACGGCACGCCGATCGTCAGCACGCTGACCTCGGACCCGAACACCCGTGTGGTCTACGATGCGGCGACGCGGACCTTCACGGCGACGCATCGCTATCGCGACGACGTGCCGGCCGGAACGCCGCGCGACATCCTCACCATCAAGGTGACGGCGACCGACGACGACACCGGCGCGCGGACGTCGACGATCCCGATCGAGGTCGTCAACATTCCGCCGACGGTCAACATCCATGTGGACGAGACGATCAGCGCGACGCAGCCTTTCGTGCTGCGGGGCGAGATCGCCGATCTCGGCATTTTCGACAGCCAGACCGTTCGCATCCAGTGGGGCGACGGCGAGAGCGACGTGCTGACGCTCTCCGCCGACCAGCGCACCTTTGCCATCGCGCACACCTATCGCGCCTGGTTCGTCCAGAACTATACGATCCGTGTCGAGGTGATGGACAAGGATACGGGGATCGGCACGATGGACCTGCCGGTCACCGTGCGTCTGGTGGTGCCGTTCTTCGCCAATGCGCCGCAAATGACGCCGGATCTCGGCATCGGTGCGCAAAGCCTGGTGGCCACCGGTCCGTTCGCATTCCAGTCGACCAGCTTCACGCCGATTGACATTGCCAGCGGCGGTCTCCGGGTCGGGCAGTTGTTCGCCGAACAGGGAACAGGCGTGCGCTTGCCGCTCAGTTTCGCTGAACTCGGCGGCAGCAATCTGTCCCGCGTCGATATCGACTGGGGCGACGGCAACACCGAAACCCTGCGCAATCCCGGAGAAAAGGTCGATCTGGCCCATGCCTATCAGCATGTGGTCGGCGACGACGAGATCGCGACGGGCTCGCTGTCGTCATCTTCGGGTGAAGGCAGCTCGCGCGAGGTCACCGTCAAGACCTATCGAAAGGGCGCCGATGGCCGCGACGAACTCGCTTCCATCACGCGCTATCGCCTCGAGCGTTCAGGCGCGGCACCGCAGATCGACAAATTCTCATTCAAGCGCGCGCCGTCGGGTGAGAACGATGTCGATACGCTGACCGGCCGCATCAGCCATCCCGGCCTGCCGGATTCGACGCTGCTGGTGGTGAACTGGTCGGATGGCACGACATCCACGGGTTCGATCGAAGAGCGCGACGGCGAATTCTGGTTCTCCGCCACCCATGCTTACGATGGCAAGGCGGCGGCCCGGATGGTCGGCCTGCGCTTCATCGACGCCAACAATCTGCGCGGCATCGGCGCCTACGACATCAATCCGCAGCCGGCGGCCAGCAGCGAGCCCGTGCCGCGCGAGCGGCACGACGATGCGACGCCGGCAGCGGGGCAGCAGCGCAAGCTGGCGCAGGCGGATGGTGCGTCGATGACCACATCGGACCTCGCATTGATGTTCGGTGCGGGTGCGATGGGCACACGTGCGGTTCACGATCGCGCGTTCACGCTCGATGGCCGGCTCGCCCGGACGCTTCGCCGCAACGGCCGCCATAGTGCGGCCGGGATGCAGACAGCGAAACCGCGGGTGAGCGACGTGACCCGCGATCGCCGTCCGTCGCAGAAGACGGCATGGCAGATGGACGATTGGGTGATGTCGTCCTCCTCCGCACAGGCCGCAGCGCCGCAGCGTGAGGTGACTGAGGACGGTTGGGTGATGATCCGGCGCTGAGCCGGATCGCGCTGCAATCGCCAAAAAAAGGCCCGCGAAGTTCGCGGGCCTCGACCTTTCGTCGAATAACAGCTTCTCGCTTTATCGCCCCTGTGCCGTTTCCAGCGGGAAGGCGACCTTGCAGCGCTGGCCGCCCGGCAACTGGTTATCGGGATTGGGCAGCGACAGCCTGACGCCGAATGTGCCGCTGGCCGGGTCGAACACGCGATCGACCACGGTGACCGTCGCGGGATAGGTGTCGGTGATCGGGGCCGCCGGCGAAACATTGCCAACCATGCCGACGCGGATCTGATTGAAATAAGCGACCGGCAGATAGACCTCGACATTGAGGGGATCGAGCCGCGCCAGCGTCATCACATAGCCCTCCTGGCTGATGAACTCGCCGGCGGAGAGCTTCTTCTCGCTCACGATGCCATCGATGGTGCTCAGGATGGTGCGCTGTTTCAGGATGGAATCGGAGCGCTCCAGTTCGAGCCGGGCAAGTTGCTGTTCCTGCTTTTCCCGGAGCAGGTCCTGTTCGGCGACACGCGCCTCTGCGCGCAGCTCTTCATACTTGTCCTGGCTGACGATCTTGCGTTCGAACAGCTGCGCATTGCGGTCGAGCCGCGCTTGCGCAAGTTTCAGCCGTTCGGTCTGCGCATCGATGCGTGCGGTGCTCTCGGCGCGCGCCTGATTGAGCCTGACGGTGGCCGCCTCAACAGAGGATTCCAGAACCGCAACGGGCTGGCCGCGTTTGACGATGTCGCCGCGTTTCACCAGCACTTCGGCGAGAATGCCGGTGATCGGGCTGCCGAGTTTCAGCGTCTCCGAGGGATCGATGACGCAGTCGAACGAGGATTGCGCCTCGGCTTGGCCGACAAATGCGAGCAGGATGGCGAGGACGCTGGCTGAGTGGCGCATGGGTTATTCCGGGTTGCCGGTGAAGGCGAGGGTGGTGTTCTGCATCTCGTCCGAACGCAGCAGGCTGTTGCGCATCTGCGCGTGGAGTTTCTCCGCCTTGCGCTGGGCATAGCGCATGGCGATACGGCCGAAGCGCTCGCCATGGAGACGATAGCCGGTCGTCGCGATCCAGCGCTCCAATGGTGACAGCGTGCTGTCGATCAGGGGATCCCGCATCGACAGGATCGGGATGAAGCTGCCAGGATCGCCCTGCCGCGCGGCGCGGCCGGCGAGCTGGCGGTCGATCCGCTTGGTTTCGTGGATCTCCGACATGATCACGTGCAGCCCGCCATTGGCGCGGGCGTCCTCGGCAAGGCGGATGTCGGTGCCGCGGCCTGCCATATTGGTGGCGACGGTGATCTTGCCTGCATCGCCGGCGACTGCAATGATGTCGGCCTCGGTGACATCCTGCGCCGCGTTGAGCACCACATGCGGCAGCTTCGCTGCGGTGAGATATTCGCTCGCGGTCAGCGACGTGGCGACCGAGCGCGTGCCGATCAGGACCGGTACGCCTTGAGCGGAGAGCTCCGCCGCCTTGGCAGCGATCAGGCGCCATTTGCTGTCGAGATCGGCGGTGACGATCGCCGGCTGCATCTTTCGCTTCGATGGACGGTTCGGCGGGATCTGCGCGATCAAGAGGCGATAGACGCACCACAGTTCGGTGCCGACTTCGCGCACGGTGCCGCTCAATCCCGAGAGCCGATTGTAGCGGCGGAAGAAGCGCTGATAGGTCATGCGGGCGAGCGTGACGCGCGCGCCGGACATCTCGCAGTCTTCCTTCAGCTCGATCATCTGATGCAGGCCGTCGGTCCAGAACCGGTCGGGCATCACGCGGCCGGTGGATTCATCGACGATCTCCACTTTGCCATCGCGCACGATATAATGTTCGTCGCGCAGCATCAGATGCAGGGCGGTGAGAGCCTGGGTGACCAATTCCTCGCGATGCACGGGATTGCGCCAGGGGCCGCCGAGTTCGCCGCCCAGCGGCTTGAGCCGCTTCACGGCGTCCGGCGTGAGCGCAATCGTGCGATCCGCTTCCCAGACCAGATAGTCGCGCGTTCTCTCAAGGCCGCGCGCCAGTTCAAGGGCCTGTGCATAGACGTCGGCCTGCTCCTCGACCGGCGCTTTCTGCGACAGGATCAGCGGCGTGCGGGCTTCGTCGACCAAGACGCTATCAGCCTCATCGACGATGGCGTAATGCAGGCCGCGCAGCACGATGCCCTGGGTCGCCTCGTCAGCACGGGTGATGCTGTCCACCTTGAAGCGCAGGTGGCTGCGCCGCGCGCCGAGCGCGATCACGTCGCGCAGATAGTCGAAAGTGACTTCCTTGTTGGTGCAGTAGGTGATGTCGCAGGCATAGGCGGCTCGGCGTTCGTCCGGCTTCATGCCCTGCACGACGCTGCCGATCGTCAGGCCGAAAAAGCGGTAGAGCGGACCGAGTGTCTCGACGTCGCGCTCGGCGAGATAGTCGTTCACGGTGAGGATATGTACCGGCGCGCCTTCGAAAGCGGCGGTGATGGCGGCGAGCGTCACTGTCAGCGTTTTGCCTTCGCCGGTCCCCATCTCGCCGATCATGCCGCGCAGCAGCGCATAGCCGCCGATCAGTTGCACCGGGAAATGCCGATAGCCGAAGATGCGTTTGGCGCCTTCGCGTACGAGCGCAAAACTGAGCGCGATATCCGCGATATCGGGCCTGGCAGCGCCGCGTAACGCACGGCGGACATCCAGCGCCCGGGCCTTCAGCGCATCGTCGTTGAGCGCGGCGAGCGCTTCGAGATGGGCATCGACCAGAGGTACGATACGCGCGAGCCGCTTGGTTCGCAGTCGGGCGAGAGGCGTCAGCAGGCGGGCCTGCGCGGCGGTGAGCCAGCGGTCCAGCGCGGTCTCGCGCCGGACGCTGCGCTCGGCGAAGAAGATCGGGCGTGGCAGCGATGCGCGAGACAATGCGAATGCGTCAGACACTGAACTGCCTCAGGAACAGCTGGCGCAGCGAGCGCGCAATCAGGAAGCCGATCGGCTCGGGCGGATGTTCGAAACGTACATAGGTGCGGCCGCCGAGCCGCGCCGGCGCGTCCTCGCCGGTCACCCGCAGATCGAAATGAAACAGCGCCTCCAGCGGCTTTGGCTTGTCGGTCTTGGAGGGATCGAGCAGCACCGGTCCACCGCCGGCGGTCGAGAGGGCGAGGTGTGGCAGTTCGGTGGCCGCCGACGGGATTTCGCGTAGGATCTGCGCCGGCAGGATGCGGTCCATGGCTTCGGCATGGCGGATCTCGACCCGCGTGGTCTGGCGCCTGACCGGATCGATGTCGGTCTGCGGCACGACGACGCGGATGACGGGATCGTCCTCGCCCATCACATAACCGATGACGTCGCCCTTGTGGACGAAGCGACCGGGAAGGTCGGCCTCGTCCGCAATCAGGAAGCGGCCGGCTTTGCCGGCAGTGAGGTCGAGATCGGCGAGGCGGCGGCGGCTGGTGGCGAGCTGCGCCTCCATGTGCCGGACCTGCTCGCGCAGGATATTGGCCTGCACGGGATCGCGGGGCGTCGCCGCCTCGAGCCGCAACCTCATTTCGTCGAGTTGCTTTTCCAGCACGATGCTGGCCTCTAGCAGGGTGGGGTCTTCGCCCTTGACCAGCGTATCGCCGGCTTTGACCCATTGACCGTTGCGGGCTGCAATCTCCGAGACGAAACCATCGGATAGCGCGCGCACCGTCGATTGCTCGCCCACCCACACGACGCCTTGCGCCATGGTGGCAAAAGGCAGGGGAATGGCGAGCACCGCGATCAGCGTTGCGGCGATGGCGCCGGCGGTCACGGCGATCGCGCGCCGGCGCTGCCGATGCAGCAGCGGGCTGTTCAGCACGAAACGCAAGCCGTTGATCGCGGGCCAAACCAGCGTGTTGACCACCGAGAGGATTGCGAGGCCGATACCGAGGAAGAACAGCTTGCTCGCCACCAGCAGAGCAATGGTGATCATGATCGACAGACGATAGAGCGTCGCGCCGATGGCGTAGGCGACGAACCACGGCGCCTCGCCCCGCGCTGTGACTGGCGAGGACAGGCCCTCCATGGCGAAGGCGTAGCGCTGGATCAGATAGAGGATGTATTTGTTGGCACGCGAGGCGAGATTGGGGATTTCGAGCAAATCCGCGAGCACATAGTAGCCGTCGAATTTCAGCAGCGGATTGCCGTTGAAAAACAGTGTCGAGACGCCGCCGATCACGATGACGTTGAAAGCGACGGCGCGGACGAGCCCGGGCTCGGCGGCAACCCACACCAGCACGGCGATCGAGGCGAGTGCTGCCTCTACCATGATGCCCGCGGCGCTCACGGTGATGCGCTGCCATTTGCTGCGGAACGCGGCAGAGGCGGATGCGTCCACATAGGGGACAGGAACGAAGATCAGCAGCAGCAGGCCGATCTCGTGCACCGCGCCGCCGAAGGCCTTGGTCGCATAGGCATGGCCGAGCTCGTGAAACGCCTTCACCAGCGGATAAGCGATCAGCAGCAGCGCCACGTTCTGGGCAGTCAGGAGCTGGTCATTGACGCTCGCCGACAGCGCGACGGCATTGACCGATCCGACGACGATGCCGAGAAGGACGAGCAAGGCCCATCCGGCCAGACCTGCGGTCGTGAAGAGCGGACGGACGATCGGGAGCGTCGCGGTGAGAAAGCGGTCGGGATCGACCAGCGGAAAGCGCAGCGCCATCGGATTCTTGATGCGCATCATCAGTTCGCGTTTCGCCTGCTTGTCGGCGCGTTCGCTGAGTTCGGCCATGTCGGGCGGCAGGCCGCCGAACAGAATATCCGAACCGTGCAACTGCGCCAGCAGACGGATGATTTCTTCCTGCGTCGGTTGCTCGTCACCGAGCCGTTCGCCAACGCGCTTCCAGATTTCCTGCAGCGTCCGACGGCCGTCCATCAGGCTCAGCACATAATGTGCGGCGGGGGAGATACGATGGAAACGGCCGGTCTGGTGATCCTGGACGAGATACCAGACATCTCCGCGAAAGGTCTGGCGATGGATTTCGGCGTGAGCGCGCAGCCGCGGCTTCATGTCGACGACGCGATACCAGGACGGACTGTAGAGGCTCTTCGACATGGCCGGGCCTCAGCCGAACCAGCGCCAGGCCGTCAGGCGCATCCAGTCGAGGAAGGAGCGCGCGACGATCCAGACCATACGGCGACGATCGACATCGATCTTGGCGATGCCGCGCATGCCGGGTCGCAATGCGGCCGGCGTTTCGGTGAGCCGGGCTTCGACCCGAAATGTATTGCGGCCGTCATGCGCCTTGGAGATCGGGGTGATCTTGTTGACGGTGAGCGGGAAGGCATCGTTCGGCAGCGACGAGACCACGAGCTGACCGGCTTGGCCGATGGCGATATCGGCGATCTGGGATTCATCGACCTCCAGCATGACGCGATAGCTGTCGAGCGGCGCGATCTGGAACACCTCCTGGCCGCGCTGCAGGGAACCGCCGATGGACTGGGTGAGATCGCCGGAGATCACGAGACCGTCGAACGGCGCGGTGAGGCGGGCGCGCGACAACTGCTCGTCGACGAGCTTGATCTGCGCATCGGCCTGCTCGATCTGTGTCGCGGTGATCTTCTGCTCAGAGCGCTGTCGATCGCCCATCGCCTTTTCGAATTCGAGCACCTTGCGCTGGCGCTCGGTGACCCATTTCAGGCGTTCAAGGACGAGGTCGCGATCGTCGAGCCGTGCCAGCAATTGTCCTGCGCGCACGGTGTCGCCGGCGCGGGCGTCGGCCTCGAGCACGAAGCCGTTGAAGGGGGCGACGATGGCGCGCTGGATCTGGCCTTCCACCGTCGCATCGGCGGTGATGCGATAGAGGCTGGTCCAGATATAGCCGAGCACCAGCAAAGCGAGCGCGGCAGCGGCGAGCAGCTTGCGCATGGCATGGCCGGGGCCAAACAGGCTGACGATCTGGTCGCGTAATGCATCGCGCGCCTTGACGATCAGCCAGCGATCGTTCTCGCGCTTTTCGTCGAGCACGGGCGCGGCGATGGTGCCGATGCCGTCGAGCATGGAGACGGCGGCAGGAACGAACGGATTGTCGAGCGGGCGCTCGAAAGTGAGTGCGCCGATAAAGCGGTCATGGACGAAAAGCGGAATCGTGAGCAGCGTGACCGCCCCGCAGGTGAAAGCGAGGTCACCATGGGCGCGGGTGACATTGACCTCATCCGGCGGCGGCGGATGCAGGATCAGCGCGCGCTGGTCGATCGCTTCGTCCATCGCGAGGCCGACCAGCCGCACGAGATTCATCTGGTGGCCGAACTGGGCGCTGTGCGAGATCGCAACCACATCGCTATGGCCGGATTTGACGAAGCCGATGCTGACGCGCTCGCAATCGAAACGGGTGGCGAGTTCGGTGACGAGCGCACGGCAAGCGCTGCGGAAACGCTTCTGTTCGAGCGCGATGGCGAGCAGTTCGAGCGCGATTTCCGAACGCGCAGGCGCCGGTGCGGCCTGGGTGCCGGTCTGGATCAGCAGACGTTCGCGGAGGCCAGCGACGCCCCATTGCAACTGGCGCATCGCGGCGCGCGTCTGCTGCTCGGTGGCGCCGAGGAGTTCGATGGCCGCGACGGCGCGCAGCGCGCCGTCCACAATGATGGGAAAAGCGAGGATCGCGCGCGGGCCGGGCGCGGCACCATCGGCGCTATCGTCCAGTTCGGCGACGCCGCGTTTCTGTTCGGCGGCGAGCGTCACGGCGTGGACGAGATGCGAGGCGTTGTGTCCGGCCGGATGAAGCGCGATCGGTGGTCCGACGACATTGTCGCCGGCTGCAACGAGGCCGGCATTGGCCTGAACGATCAGGCTGCATTGCAGCGCGAGCCAGCTCTCGCAATAGGCGCAAAAATCCGCGGCGTCGCCGAGCTGTTTCCACAGCGCAGATTCCAGCATGGCGACCTGGCCGGCATCAGATCCTGGCAGGCCGTCCATTGCCGCGGGGGCAGCAGGGCCGGAGAACCTCATCGACGATCACGCAATGACTGAGCAAGCCGGCCCCGTTTGGTCGGGGCTGGCGGGATACAAGGACTAGCGGCCGTCGACGCGCAGCTCGCCGTGGCGCGCTTCGTAGCCTTCCAGCACGCCGCCGAGTGCCAGCCACAGGCGCTTCGCGGCATGCGGGCTGAGAATGATGCGGTTGTTGAGTTCGACGCGGACACGCTTGTCGCTCGGCAGATTCCAGGTCTGGTTGGTGCCGAAGAACAGATCGACCTGCTCTTGCGTGCTCTGGATGTTCACCACATTGGCGAAATGCGTGGCCATCTTGGAGTCGTCCCAGTTCACGGCCGACAGCACGCTGGCATCCGGATTGGCGGGCAGGTCCTGATTGGTTTCTGCAGCTTTGGCCGACACGACGATGTCCCCCGAAAATCAATGAACGCAGCGACAGCGGCAGCCCCGATGCCGCGGGCATCCAACGCAGGGTTTCATGACGGCGTGATGAAAAGTTGAGGTTTCCTCAACCGGATCAGGGGGATTCGAGGCAATCCTGCGGGAAGCGGCTTGTTGCGGCTGGGCGTGCTCCAATCCGAGCATGAAATCAGATGCTTGCGTCCGGCTTGCGTATGGGCGGGAACGACGTTACAGCATGCCTCGGCGGAGCGTAGCGCAGCCCGGTTAGCGCACTAGTCTGGGAGACTAGGGGTCGGAGGTTCGAATCCTCTCGCTCCGACCATTAAATGCATGAAATTGTTGGGTAAATGACGAAAAGGCTCGGTTTGCTCCGGGCCTTTCGTCGTTGGTGCGGGCATGGTGGTCGATGCTCGTAGCGATGATGCAGCCGTTTGGGGCCGGGCGTCCTCGACGCGGAAAACAAAAATGACCCGGAACCGAAAGCTCCGAGCCATTTTCTGCGCAGGCGTACATCCGGCCCGCGCGAACTTGGTGACCACTGTGAGTCGTGATCGTTAACGCGACGTTAGCGCCCGCAGAAGAATGTGTGATGACGCAACTGCGTCAGTTTTGTGAGGCGTGTTGGAGTCCGTTCTGTCGGTCCCTTAACCTGCGCACAATTCTTGTCGGCGGGGTTTGTATCAAATCGGGAACTATCGTGACGCTCCCGACTTGTCTCGCCACATTTCCAGAAGAATAAGGGACAGATATTCATGATCAAGAAACTCGCGATGCTTGCTGCTGCTGGCCTTCTTTATGTCGCCGTGCCGACAGCGCCCGCGTCCGCTCAGGGGATAAGCGTGCAGGTGGGCGGTGGCCATCATCATGGCTATCATGGCCCGCGCGGCTATCATCGTGGCCACGGCTATCGCGGCAGCCGCGCCTATTATGGCCCGCGCCACCATCATCATCGCCATGGATATCGCCCCGGCGGTCGCACCAAGACGGTGATCATCCGCTAGTGAATGAGCGAGATACGAACAGCCCCGCGCAAGCGGGGCTGTTTTTGTTTGTGTGATGCGTCCTGTGGATGGGGTTATTGCCCGATCCAGGGCTCGGCCAGATAACGCAGCAGTTTTGCTTCGCGGCGGCCGCGCGACACGGTGTCGAGAATGAGACCGGAGAACAGGGAGATCACCGCGACCAGCATGATGCCCGTCGATAGAATCGCTGTCGGGAAGCGCGGCACCAGACCTTCGTGAACATAAGTCAGGAATAGCGGAATCGACAGGATCACCGACATCGACGCCAGCGTAATCGCGATGGTCGTGAAGAAGCGCAGGGGCTTCTCCGAGCGATACAGTTTCAGAATGGTGCCGAGAATGCGGAAGCCGTCGCGCCAGGTGTTCAGCTTGCTATGCGAGCCGGCAGGGCGCGAGAAATACGGTGTCTGCATCTCTGCGACCGGTATCGACAGTTCGAGCGCATGGACGCTGAGTTCGGTCTCGATCTCGAAGCCGTCGGACATCACCGGAATGGTCTTCACGAAACGGCGCGAAAAGACGCGATAGCCCGAGAGAATATCCTCGAAGCCGCGGCCAAACGTATCGGCGAGAAAGCGCGTCAGCAGAAAATTGCCGGTGCGGTGGCCGGGACGATACGCCGCGGTGTCCTGATCGACACGCTGGGCGACCACCATGTCGAGGCGTTCGTCGATCAGCTTGGCGATCATCGCCGGCGCACTGGCGGCATCGTAGGTCGCGTCGCCATCGACCATCACATAGATGTCGGCCTCCACATCGGCGAACATGCGGCGCACCACATGGCCCTTGCCCTGATGACGCTCGCTGCGGACATGGGCGCCAGCGGCACTGGCGATCGCCACCGTGTCGTCGGAGGAGTTGTTGTCATAGACATAGATCTCGGCCATCGGCAGCGCGGCGCGAAAATCGTTCACGACCTGGCCGATGGCGGCAGCTTCGTTGAAGCATGGCACCAGCACGGCGATGCGGATGATGGATTCCGTCATCGTGCGGGCAATCCTTCTGCTTGAGAGACGCCGAATTCGGTGTCGTAGCGCATCGTTGCGACATAGCGCTGAGTGGCGACGAACAGGCCCCACATCAGGCCGAGCATCAGCCAGAAATGGCGCCAGTGATCGGTATCGATGATGAAGGCTTCGCCGACCGTGCCGAGATAGGCGGAGAACACCGCGAGATAGGGGCGCTGCCACGGCGTGCGCACGAAGATGTAGCGGAAGCCGATAAAGGCGGTGGTGAAGACCAGCGCCGGATAGAACACGCCGGAGATCCAGCCGCCGGACATGAAGGCGTTGAGATAGGAGTTGTGCGTGTCTTCCGGGAAGAACTTGTTGAACTGCAGCGGGCCGATACCGAAGGGCAGATCGAGCGCCATCTGAGCGCCGAGGATATGACGGCCGAAGCGGCCGAACCGTCCTTCGTCATATTTCTGGTCGAAGGATGCGCGCTGCTGGAACATGTCGCGGATGAAATCGAATTGCAGCAGGATCACCAGCACGAGGGCGACCGCAATGATCGCGCCGATGGCCATGATGACGATGCGCGAACGCTGACGATTGGTCTGGCTGGTCAGCATCATCAGCAGCAGCATGAAGGCCGCGGTGATGGCGAGCAGGCCCCAGGCGGCACGCGAGAAGGCGAGCAGCAGCGCCAGCGTGATGATGCCGAGCAGCACGGTCGAGCGCAGCGTGCGGCCGAGCCCGTCGCTGACGACGCTTTGCAGGCAGAACAGCGCCGGCAACACCAGGAAGGCGCCGAACACATTGGGGTCCTTGAACGTGCCGGCGGCACGACCATAGAGCGTGAAGAGTTCGCCGGGTGTCAGGCGCAGATAGCCGGCGATACCGGCCAGCGAGGCGATCACCGCACCGGCGATCAGGCCGGAGCGCAGATAGTGCAGCCGCGCCGCGGTGTCTTCGGAGACGACGAGGGCGATGAAGATCGCCGTGACCGCCATGTACCATGAGGTCAGGATCCAGTAGACGATCGGCTGCTGGTCGAGCAGCGACGTGGCACAGATCGTGTAGCCGAGATTGACCGCGAACAGCAGCAGCGCCAGCGGCATGAAAGCCAGGCGCATGCGCAGGCCGGTGGCGGCGAACACCACGACCGATGTCAGCGCGAAGATTTCGTAGGGGCTCGGCTCGATGAAGACGATGGCGCCGCCCATGCCCATCGACCAGAGCAGCGCATGCTGCAGCGTCGCGACGGCCGGAGCTGTCGGTGCCGCATGGGCGTAGTCGCTGGACGCGTGCAGGGTCATGCGGCGATGTTAATGGGGGCGGGTTGACGAGAGGTGTAGACAGGGGCGGGCCGTAGGGCGGATCAGCGAAGCGTAATCTGCCGGTCGAGCGCGTGTGGCGAAGAACGGCGGATTACGGCTTCGCCTAATCCGCCCTACGCAACGTCAATACGCGTTCTCGTTCTTCGTCAGCATCGAGACCGGCGTGCGGAACAGGATATAGGCGTCGAACAGCACCGACCAGTTCTCGATGTAATAGAGATCGAACTCGACGCGCTTCTGGATCTTCTCCTCGCTGTCGACTTCGCCGCGCCAGCCATTGATCTGGGCCCAGCCGGTGATGCCAGGCTTGACACGGTGGCGGGCGAAATAGCCGTCCACCGCCTCATCCAGCAACTGACTCTGCAGCTTCTGCTGAACTGCATGCGGGCGCGGGCCGACCAGCGACAGATTGCCCTTGAACACCACATTGAACAGCTGTGGCAGCTCGTCGATGCTCGATTTACGGATGAAGCGGCCGACGCGGGTCACGCGCTTGTCGCCCTTGGTCACCACGGTCTTGGCCAATGGGTCGGCCTGATCGTGATAGAGCGAGCGGAACTTGAAGACGTCGATACGCTCGTTGTTGAAACCGAAGCGCTTCTGCCGGAACAGCACGGGACCTGGGCTGTCGAGCTTGATGGCCAGCGCGACAAGCGCCATGAAGGGCAAGGCGCAGAGCAGTGCGAGGCCTCCGACCACACGGTCGAACAGCCACTTCATCACCAGATCCCAGTCGGTGATCGGCGCTTCGAAGACGTCGAGGGTCGGCACCTTGCCGAGATAGGAGTAGGAGCGGGGGCGGAAGCGCAGCTTGTTGGTATGCGCGGACAGGCGGATATCCACCGGCAGCACCCACAGCTTCTTCAGCATTTCGAGAATGCGCGTTTCAGCCGAAATCGGCAGCGCGAACAGCACGAGATCGACGCGGGTACGCCGCGCGAATTCGATGATGTCGTCGATTCTGCCCAGCTTCGGTGCGCCGGAGATCGTATCCATCGAACGCTTGTCGTTGCGGTCGTCGAACACGCCGAGGATCTGGATGTCGGAGTCCTCCTGCGACTGCAACTCCCGGATCAGCTGTTCGCCGTTGACGTCCGCGCCGACGATGACGGTGCGGCGCGCGAGGCGACCCTGCTGCGCCCAGCGGATGATCAATGCGCGCAGCACGGTTCGCTGTGCAACGAGGGCGGCGAGGCCGACGAGGAAGAACGACGCCAGCCAGACGCGCGACACGGCGTTTCCGAATTTGGCGAAGAACGAGACGCCGATGAACAGCAGGAAGACGAACGCCCATGCGGACACCATGCGCGTCAGCTGCCTCACGCGGCCGCGGAACATTTGCATGTTGTAGATGTCGGCAGCCTGAAAACACGCGACGGCGACGGCCGACATCGCAACGATGCCTGCGAGATATTCCCATGAGATACCGGCAGCGCGGGCGACATAGGCGAAATAAAGCGCACTGCCGATGAGGCTGAGCATGACGAAATCGATGGCGCGCACGGCGCCGGAGATGACCACCGGCGAATAGGCCGAACGGACCTTCTGCTCCACGACGGCGAGCGCCTCGGGCGTCAGCCTGCGGCGGCGTTCGAATTGGCGAGGGGCGGATGCGTCCGTCGCGGCAGCATCGATCATTGAGCGTGCGTTGATCGGATCCAAAGCGAACTTCCCGTTATTGCATGGCATGCGACGCGATACGCGAAGCATACGCCTTTCCCGCCGAATTAGCGGATAAATCGGAAGAATTCGTTACAAGTTAATGAGAGTTAATGCTTTGCAAATGCTTCGCGATAGCCGGCAATGACGCCCTCTACCATGGCATCCTGCGAAAAGTGTCGCTGGATGCGCTCGCGGAGCATCATGGCACGCGCACGTGTGCCATTGAGATCGCCGAGTGCAGTTTTGATCGCATCCGCCATGGCTGCCGCATTGCTCGGCGGAAATAGCGCGTCGGTGTGCTGATCGAAGATTTCCGGGATTCCGCCGACATTGGCGGCGATCATCGGCACGCCGGCCGCGCCTGCCTCGATCACCACATAGGGCATGCTGTCGCCGCGCGACGGCACCACCAGCAGCCGGCCCTTGGAGAAGCCGAAGCGCGGCTTCACATGGCCGATGAAACGCACGGCGCCGCCGAGGCCGAGGCGCTCTATCTGTGCCTTCAGGGCTTTGGTCTCTTCGCCGTCGCCGCCGAGCGTGAGGGTGACGGCATGGCCGTCGGCGCGCAGCCGGGCGACGGCATCGACGAGGAGGTCGGCGCCCTTGATGCGGCGGAACTCGCCGACATAGCAGATGTCGGTGGCGTCCTCGGCAAGCTCGACCGGCTCGAACTCGCCGGACGTGACGCCGTTGAACACGCATTTCACGAGGCCCGACGGCGTGCCGATCATGCGCTGATAGGTGTTGCGGGCGAAGGCGCTCTCGAACAGAAACAGCTCGGTGCGGTTCATCAATCCGCGCTCGAGGCGGCTGTAAAACGCGCCTTTGGGCGTGTTCTGCGGATAGTGCAGCGAGCCACCATGCGGCGTGTAGATGCGAATGACGTCCTTCGCATGTCCCTTGAGGCGGACGAAGGCGCCGGCCTTGGCGCCGTGACCGTGCAATACGTCGGGCTTCAGTCCGCGCGCGAGGCTGTTGAACTTGAACCAGACGGAGATGTCGGTCGGATCGGGCTCGCGCTTGATCGGCAGGCGGTGGACACCGAGCTTCAGGCGCGGCGCGATCTCAGCCAGCGCAGAGTCGGCCCGCTCGCCGCCGGTCAAGCTGTCAGCGAGAATGCCGACCTCATGGCCGCGATCGGCCTGGCCATTGGCGACGTCGATGATGTGACGGAAAATGCCACCGACAGGCGCGCGCACGGCGTGCAGGATGCGGAGCGGCTTGTCCGTGGCAGTCATGCGTAAAACCGGCTTTCGCGGGCAGGGCGGGAGCCACCCTGGAATGGAAATTCCTGAAGCAATTGAATTCAATAAGCGTCATCGCGGTTAAGAAAGCGTGAGGTCGCCCGCTTCGCGCTCTCCGAGTCCTGTTTGGCGTCGGGGCAACCTGCGCGATTAACCGGCCGGCAACCTTAATCGCATTTAATCGATTCCATTGAGTAGACGCTGTGGCGTTCTGTAGGGGTTTGCGATGCGTTGGCCGTTTGGGCGTGCAGGTAAGAGTGTTGCGTCGGTTGACCAGGCCGCCAAGGCTCAAGTCGAGGCACCCACCGTAGAGAAGCCCGTCTCGCCGCTGAAGTCGGCGTTCAGCTCCAGAGCGAAAGAAAAGGTAACGGTCGACGAGCGTAGCGCCATGACCGCGTCGCCGCAGCTTGGCGATCTCGATCTGGGGGCGCTCGGCCGCGCGCTGCTGCGCAAGCGGATGTGGGTGATCGTGCCGACGCTGGTGGCCGCCGTCGGCGCCACCGTTCTCGTCAATTTCATTACTCCGCGTTACAAATCCGAATCCCGCATCCTGATCGATGGTCGCGAAAACATATTCCTGCGCCCGAATGGTGAGCGCAGCGAGGAGCGCAGCACGCTCGATGCGGAGGCTGTCGCCAGCCAGGTACAACTCGTGCTGTCGCGCGATCTGGCGCGTGAAGTCATCAAGAAGAACAAGCTTGCCGAGCGTCCTGAATTCGATCCGGTGCTGAAGGGCGCGCAGCCGTGGAAGTCGCTGCTTGCGCTGATCGGCGCCGCGCGAGATCCGTTCTCGATGACGCCGGAAGAACGCGTGTTGGATTCCTATTACGAGCGGCTTACCGCCTTTGCGGTCGACAAGTCGCGCGTCATCGTCGTGGAATTCCAGTCGGCCGATCCCGATCTTGCGGCCAAAGTCGCCAATTCGATCGCCGATGGCTATCTCGTGATGCAACAGGCGGCACGCCAGCAGCAGGCCAAGGCGGCAGGGCAGTGGCTGTCCGGCGAAATCGACGATCTCCGCAAGAAGGTCAATGATGCGGAGTCGCGGGCAGAGGATTTTCGCTCCAAGTCGAGCCTGTTCATCGGCACCAACAACACCTCGCTGTCAAACCAGCAGCTCGGCGAAATCAACAGCCAGCTCAACAATGCCCGCGCGCTGAAGTCGGATGCCGAGTCCAAGGCGCGGCTGATCAAGGAGATGCTGCAAGGCGGCAAGCCGATCGAATTCTCCGAAGTGCTGAATTCCGATCTGATCCGCCGCTTGTCCGAGCAGCGCGTCACGCTGCGCGCGCAACTGGCCGAGCAGTCCTCGACCCTCCTTGACGCGCATCCGCGCATCAAGGAGCTGCGGGCACAGCTCGGCGATCTCGACAAACAGTTGCGGGACGAAGCTGCCAAACTGTCGCGTTCGTTCGAGAATGATGCACGCGTCGCGGCTGGCCGCGTCGACGGTCTCACCAACAGTCTCGAACAATTGAAGCGCCAGGCGTCGAGCAGCAATGGCCAGGACGTGCAACTGCGCGCACTGGAGCGCGAAGCCAAGGCGCAACGAGATCTGCTCGAATCTTATCTGGCCAAGTATCGCGAGGCGACGACCCGCGAAAATATCGATGGCGCCCCGACCGATGGCCGCATCATCTCGCGTGCCATCGTGTCGAACACGCCTGCCTATCCGAAGAAGCTGCCGATCGTACTGATCACCACGCTGGCGACGCTGATCCTCACCGCGGGCAGCATCGTGACCAGCGAGCTGCTTCGCATGACCGCGCCGCAGGGGCCTGCGTCCGGCACGTCGCGTGTGAGGCAGGCGGCACGCCGCGTCGAGCCCGAGATGCAGCCGCATGTGGAGCCAGTGGCGCCCTATGTGCCGGGGCCGCTATCAGCAGTCGCGCCTGAGCCCGGACCAGTCGTTGCGCCCGCGCCCGTTGCTGCGCCGACCGTCCTGCCAATCGTGGAAGCTGCTCCCATCCAGCCGCCGCTGCGCGACAGCCATCCCGAGCTTGCTGCCGGGGTCACCGAGATCGAGCAGCTCGCGCGTGATGTCCGGTCTGCCGGACCAGCCGCGCGGAAAATCACCATTCTCGGCACCGGCCACAATGACAGTATTTCGCTGACCGCGCTGACGCTGGCGCGCATTCTGGCGCGTGACGCCAAGGTCGTTCTGGTGGATCTGTCGGCATCGTCGCCGACACTGAAGGCGGTGTCCAACGATCCGTCCGCCCCCGGACTGGCCGATCTCATGCTCGGCGAAGCCTCGTTCGGCCAGGTCATTACCAAGGACCGCATGTCCGCGCTGCATATGGTGATGGCGGGCCGTGCGAGTGCGGACCGCACGCTGCTGCAGTCTCCGCGTTTGATCATGGCGCTGGATGCGCTGCTGCGTGTCTATGATCATGTGCTGCTCGATGCCGGCACCGCAGCGGATCTGCCGGCCGGCATGCTGACCGCGCAGGCGCGTGCCATCGTGGTGCCGGAAGCCAGCATGGGCATGGAAGCGCGTGCGCGCATGGCCGAGGAACTCAGGGCTGTCGGATTTGGCGACGTGCGGATGCTGCGCTCGGTCGCGGAAGCGCCAAGCGGCGACGAGCCGAACGGGCATGGTCCGCGCGTCGCGGCATAGGCTTGTAGCCCGGATGGAGCGTAGCGAAATCCGGGCTATGTCTAGCGCTGAAACGCGCTGCGCAGTTTCTGCGCCATCTGCAACAGCGCCGGCGACTGCTTCACCATCCGCTTGGCATGCGCCACCGACGACAGGCCAAGCGCGCCCAGACGTCCGCGCGTGGTCAGCGGGATGTAGCTGTCGAAGATGGCTTCATCGTCCTTGCAGAACATTCGCTTGTAGTCGCCTTCGCCGATACCGAGATCGAGCGAGCCGATGCCGCGTTCGGCATAGTAATCGACGATGCTGCGCATCAGGATCAGCCCCGGGCTGTATTTCGCGTTGGCCGACATCGTGTAGGTGTTGAACATCATCGAGAAGCGATGCTCGTCGGTGACGCCGGCATACATGGCGATCACTTCCTCGTCGCAGACGAGGGCATGGATATCGATAGCGTAGCCACCGGCGCGCGGAGCGGTACAAGCTTCGCGCAAAAAGGCTTCGACACCGGGCTCGGCGAACACATCGGGCAGGCCCTGTTCGGCCATGCGCAGCGGCTTCACCGCAAAGAACATGTCGAGCACGCGTGTCACTTCGGCAGGCGTCGTCGCGTGCAGGTAGCCGTAGCCCGGCAGGCCCTTGTATTTGGCCTCCTTGGTCTTCAGTCGCTTCCGCATCGAATTCGACACCCGATCGGTCGGCACTGCATCGGGTGCCATGATCAGCACCGGGCATTCGTTGGTGGACGGCTGATGCGGCAGCAGCGCCAGCGGGTTGGCGATGCCGCGCCAGCTTTGCGGTTGGCGGAGCAGGGCCAGTACATCGACCTTGTCGGTGCCGGCCTGAATGCCTTTCAGCAGCGCATCCATCTCGGCGCGCGTCGCAGCCTCCGCAAAGTCGCGGCGCCACAGTGGCATGTTGAAGGTGACATGCTTGCCGCCGGGGAAGCTTGCCACGCGCATGCCGTTCTCGCGGCTGACGATCAGCGGCAGCAACAGAAACGGCTGTCGCTCGGCATCATAGGCGACGACGATAAAGGGTTGAGCGCCTTCCGCTTTGCCGGCGTGCTTCTGCCAGGCGAGCAGAAAATCGAAGCGCTGATAGGGAGTCGCGAGATGTGCTGATGTCTCGAACTGCCGCCAGACAGGTTCGGCGTTGGCGAAATCGTTGAAAATCTCGACATGCGCGATGCGGGGCACGCTCGGACGCGCCGCGATTGGTGGTTCCATTGCCGCAGCCATAGTCATTGCGATGCCCTGTCGGGATTTTCCGTTTGGGGCGGAGCTTTGCAAAGAAATCTCAACAAACGGTAAGGACTATGGAACTGCGGGGATGGCCGCGGCGGGGAGTGCGGTGTCTTTGGGAACGGATTGGGCGGCGCTGAAGTCGGAGCTGGTTTACGCCAGCGGCCTTTGGCGGCTGCTGGAACCTTCGCGCGGCGGCGCTGGTATCATCCTCAAATTCGAACGGGTTAGGCCTGCGCATGATGCCGCATTCCAGCCCTTGCGGGCGCATGACATTACCCCGCAATTCCTGCACCGGCTGATTGTCAGGCTGAAGCGCTGGCCGTTCGACATCGTCTCCATGGATGAGGCCTGTCGCCGCGCGCAGGCGCCGCGGGGCGGTCGCCGGTTCGTGGCGCTGACCTTCGATGGCGGTACGCGCGATTTCGTCGACTATGCATGGCCGCTGCTGTCCGGCCATCAGGTGCCGTTTACCGTCTATCTGCCGAGCGCCTTTCCCGACGGCCTCGGGCGAATGTGGTGGCTGGCGCTGGAGCAGGTGATCGCGCGGCAGGATCGCATCAATGTGGTCGTCGATGATGTCAGGCGCTATTTCGAGACCGCGGATATCGCCGGCAAGTCTCACACGCATCACTACCTCAATGGCTGGCTGCGCAGCCTGCCGCCACGGGAACTCGACGATGCGATCGACGATCTCTGCCTGCGCTACGACGTCGACCTTGTCGCGCTGTCGCGCGCTGCTGCGATGACATGGGATGACGTTGCGATATTCGCCGGCGATCCGCTGGCGACGATCGGCTCCAGTACGTTGAACTATCCGGTGCTTGCGCATCTCGGCGAAGCTGCAGCGACGCGCGAGATGGCGATGGGGCAGGCGGTCGCCGAAGCGGCGCTGCCGGTGCCGCCACGGCATTTTGCGTTTCCGTTCGGAGATGCCGCGTCGTTCTCATCGCGCGATGTGGCGCTGGCCAGAGCACAAGGCTTTGCGAGTGCCGTGACGTCGATGCCGGGCGTCGTCAAAGCTGGAGCGGACCTGCATGTCCTGCCACGGCTTGCATGGGATGGCCGGCGGAGCTCGTTGCGGGTTCTGCGTGTGATGATGAGCGGCTTGTTGTAGGGCGGATGAGGCGAAGCCGTAATCCGCCGTTCTTCGCCACACATAATCGGCCGGCGGATTCCGCTGCGCTCATCCGCCCTACGGTCTTACTCTTCTTCCGGATCCGGCCGTTGCATCCAGCTCACGATCGGCATCGCCGGCAGCACCCAGCCGATCCCGGCGACCACATAGAAGATTGCCTGCCGCCAGCCCGATGCCGCGAGCCAAGGCATCTGTGCCATCGCCATGCCGAGCAGCGACCATACCACCACAAGGATCAGGAGCAGGATGGTTCCGAGGAATTTGCGCGTGCGGATTGTCATGAATGGTCAAAGGCAGGGTGGGCAAAGTGCCCAACTTTGCAGGGCGGGGCAGGCGGACTATAAGGGGCGCGAAAATCCGTTAAAAGCGCTGTTTTGCAAAGCGCTGACTGAAAGCACCGAGATTGATTTCAATGGTCGCCATTTCCCAAGTCCGCGACAAGGAATTGCGCCCCGTTCGCCTGTGGCTGATGGTGGTCGCCACCATGATCGTCGCCATGGTGCTGGTGGGCGGAGCGACCCGCCTGACGGAATCGGGGCTGTCCATCGTCGAATGGAAGCCGGTCACCGGCGCGCTGCCGCCGCTCACCGAGGCGCATTGGCACGAGGCGTTCGCGGCTTACAAAAAAATCCCGCAATATCGCGAGCTCAATCACGGCATGAGCCTCGCCGAATTCAAGACCATTTTCTGGTGGGAGTGGAGCCACCGCTTGCTCGGCCGCACCATCGGCATGGTGTTCCTGCTGCCGTTCCTGTTCTTCCTGTGGCGCCGCAGGGTGCCGTCCGAATTCAAGAAGCCGCTCTGGGTGATCTTCGCGCTCGGCGGCCTGCAGGGCTTCGTCGGCTGGTGGATGGTCGCTTCGGGCCTCACGCATCGCGTCGAGGTGTCGCAATATCGCCTCGCGGTGCATCTGATGCTGGCGCTGATCATCTTTGCTGCCATTGTCTGGGTGATCAGGCGGATGGGCGCTGGCGCAACCGTGCTGGCATCGACGCGGCTTCGTATCACGAGCTGGGTTCTGCTCGCGCTGACCTTCCTGCAAATCTATTTCGGCGCACTGGTCGCGGGCCTGCGCGCCGGCCGTGTCTTCAATACCTGGCCGGAGATCGACGGTGCGTTCATTCCGTCTGCCTCGCGTCTGTTCTTCGAGGACCCGTGGTGGCGCAACATGTTCGACAATGCGCTGACGGTCCAGTTCCAGCATCGCATGACGGCCTATCTGCTGTTCGCCGTGGCGATCTGGCACGCGCTCGACGCGCTGCTGGCGCGGGCTGAGAAGTCGGTCGTCAATGGCGCGCTATGGCTGGTCGCCGCCATCGCCGTGCAGGCGATGCTCGGCATCCTCACGCTGCTGCATCAGGTGCCGATCGATCTCGCGCTGGCGCATCAGGCCGTCGCCATCGTCGTGCTGACGCTGGCGCTGCTGCAGGTGGAACGGATGAAGGTACGCGTGGCGCGAGTGCCGGAAACCTCGCTAAATGCCGCAGTCGGGAAGCCGGCCTAATACTCAGCCCTCATCCTGAGGAGCGCGCAGCGCGCGCGTCTCGAAGGATGTGCCCCACACTCATGGTTCGAGACGCCCGCCAAGTGGCGGGCTCCTCACCATGAGGGCGGAGTTTGTGGTTGGGCGAGCCTCAGGCGCTGAGCGCTTGTTCCAGATCCGCGATCAGGTCTTCCTTGTCTTCGATGCCGACCGAGAGACGCACAACATCCGGCCCCGCGCCGGAGCGCGTCTTGGCGTCGTCGTCGAGCTGGCTGTGGGTGGTGGAGGCCGGGTGGATCACCAGCGAACGGGTGTCGCCGACATTGGCGAGATGCGAGAACAGCTTCAGGTTCGACACCAGGCTGACGCCGGCGTCGTAGCCGCCCTTGAGGCTGAAGGTGAACACTGCGCCTGCGCCCTTCGGCGCATATTTGCGGGCGAGGGCGTGATAGCGGTCGTCGGGCAGGCCGGCATAGTTGACCTTCGCGACTGCCGGATGCGCCGACAACCATTCAGCGACTGCCTTGGCGTTGTCGCTGTGGCGCTGCATGCGCAGCGGCAGCGTCTCGATGCCGGTCTGGATCAGGAACGCGTTGAACGGCGACAGCGCCGGGCCGAGATCGCGCAGGCCGAGTACGCGGCAGGCAATCGCAAAGGAGAAGTTGCCAAATGTCTCCTGCAGCTTGATGCCGTGATATTCCGGGCGCGGCTCCGACAACACCGGATACTTGCCGTCCTTCGACCAGTCGAAGGTGCCGGCATCGACGATGATGCCGCCGAGCGAGTTGCCATGGCCGCCGAGAAACTTCGTCAGCGAATGGACGACGATGTCCGCGCCGTGATCGATCGGCTTGATCAGATAGGGCGTCGCCAGCGTGTTATCCACGATCAGCGGCACCCCGGCCTTGCGTGCGACGGCGGCAACGCCTTCGATATCGGTGATGGAGCCGGCGGGATTGGCGATCGACTCGATGAAGATGGCTTTGGTCTTCGGCGTGACCGCGCGCTCGAAGGAGGAGAGATCGTCCGGATCCGCCCAGACCACATTCCAGCCGAAGCTCTTGAAAGCATGGCTGAACTGGTTGATCGAACCGCCATAGAGTCTGCGTGAGGCGATGAATTCGTCGCCCGGCTGCAGCAACTGCTGGAACACGACGAGCTGCGCGGCATGGCCAGATGCGACGGCGAGCGCGGCCGTGCCGCCTTCAAGAGCAGCGACGCGCTCCTCGAGTACGGCGGTCGTCGGATTGGTGATGCGCGTATAGATGTTGCCGAAGGATTGCAGGCCGAACAGGGACGCTGCGTGATCGGCGTCGTTGAAGACGAAGGACGTGGTCTGGTAGATCGGCGTCGCGCGGGCGCCGGTGGTCGGATCGGGTTGCGCGCCGGCATGCACGGCAAGGGTGCCGAAGCCTGGGATACGGTCGTTCATCTTCTCTCCCCATCAAAGGTCGGATTTGGTTGGCGCCAAACTGATCGGGCGCGATGGCGGCGTCAAGGCGCAGCGACATCCTGTCCGGTGTTCGCAACAGCCGCACTGCAACAGGCAATTGGAGCAAAAAGAAATTGCTGCGTCCTGCGATCAGACGGTGTCGTTGTTGTCCTTGTTGCCAAGCTGCGCCATGCGATCGGCTGCATTCGTGCTGCCACCGCCCAGACTCTGCCGGTTGAGCGAGAGGCGCATGCCCTGGGTCGGGACCGGCGCGCGCTTGGCGCTGATGGTCCGCGAATTGACGCCCATCCACTGGATCTCCGACGACAGCCGGCCATATTCGATCTTCGGGCAGCGGTTCATCACCACCTTGATGCCGGCGGCTTCGGCCTTGGCCGCGGCTTCGTCGTTGCGCACGCCGAGCTGCATCCAGATCACCTTCGGTTTCGACGACAACGCGAGTGCCGCATCGACAATGGGGATCGCGTGCTCGCTGCTGCGAAACATGTCGATCATGTCGATGGGGCGATCGATGTCTTCCAGCGATTTGACGAACGGCTTGCCGAGCAGGCTCCTGCCGACCTGACCCGGATTGATCGGGATCATGTCGTAACCGCGTTCGAGCAGATATTTGAACACGAAATAGCTGGGCCGCACATTCTGCGGCGAGGCGCCGATCATCGCGACGGTTTTGACGGTGTTGAGGATTTCGCGGATATAGGCGTCGCTGTAATTGTCGTGGTTCATTGCAATTCCATTCACAAAACTTGGTCCCTCATGGTGAGGAGGCGCGCAGCGCCGTCTCGAACCATGAGATGGGAAGCTCCATCACCATCCTTGGAGACGCGCGCTTTGCGCACTCCTCAGGATGAGGGCGGAGTTATTGGTCTTCCCATCGCGGCTCGCGCTTCTCGATAAAAGCGCCGATTCCTTCCTCGGCGTCGCGCGCCATCATGTTTTCGGCCATCACTTCGGCGGCAAAACGATAGGCCTCCGAAAGGCCCATCTCGGCCTGCCGGTAAAATGCTTCCTTGCCGATCTTGATCGTATGCGCGGATTTTCGCGCGACCTGCTGGGCAAGGGCGATGGCGGCATCGCGTTCGGTGCCCGCCGCGACCACGCGATTGACGAGCCCGATCTCCCGCGCACGCTCGGCCGAGATCGGTTCGCCCGTCAGCAGCATCTCCATCGCCTGCTTGCGTGGCACGTTGCGCGACAGCGCCACCATCGGCGTCGAGCAGAACAGGCCGATATCGACACCCGGTGTCGCAAAGCGTGCCTGTTCGGAGGCGACGGCAAGATCGCAGCTCGCCACGAGCTGGCAGCCGGCCGCTGTCGCGATGCCTTGCACCGCAGCCACCACCGGCTTAGGCAGTTGTACGATGGCCTGCATCATTGCGCTGCAGGCATTCATGAGCTGGCCGAAATAGGCGCGGCCGCGATCGGCATCGGCGCGGCGGGCAGTCAATTCCTTCAGGTCATGTCCGGCCGAGAAGGCCGGGCCATTGGCCGCGACCACCACGGCGCGCACCGCCTTGTCGTCTGCGATCTCATTCAGCGCTGAATGGAGCTCGGCGATCAATCCGTCCGACAGGCTGTTGCGCGCGGCGGGGCGATTGAGCGTGAGCACGGCGACATCGCCGACCGTCTCGCGCAAGAGAATGGATGGTTGCGCGGTTTCCGCGCGGGCAGGTTGAGCCATGTCTTGTATTCCATCGGCTGGGCTTCTTCGTCACCATATTGTAACAGGACGGTGTCGGCGAGAAGACGGGAGACGGGACGGGAACATGGTTGACGCGAAAATGACGGTGCCGGAACTCGAAGAATTCCTGCGCCGGGAATTCCCGCAGGCCTTTGGTGCCGGCGATATCGCTATCGAACACGCCGACGGCGCGACCTGTCTGCTGCGCCAGACCTATGGTGAGCGCATGCTGCGCCCGGGCGGCACGGTGTCGGGGCCGACCCTGATGGCTCTGGCCGATTTCGCCATGTATGTCGTGCTGCTGTCCGCCATCGGCCCCGTGGGCCTCGCGGTCACCACCAGCCTGAACATCAATTTCCTGCGCAAGGGCCAACCAGGGCAGGACGTTCTCGCGGCGGCCAAGCTCCTGAAGCTCGGCAAGCGCCTGGCCGTGGGGGAGGTGAACCTGCTTTCGGGCACCTCGGCGGACCCCATCGCCCATGTGACGTCGACCTATTCCATTCCGAATAAAGCATGATTTTCAAGGTAATATTGCACCTTAATTATAAGATGCTGATTTTACTTTGAAATTATGCATGTCACGCCATTGACGGAAACCGGACGGTTCTCTAGAACCACCCTCAATTCGGCGCCCCCGTTGGGCGCCGATCTCTGTTTCACCCCGTTATACGGATCGTCCCAATGAAAACCTTTTCGGCAAAGCCGGCTGAGGTCACGAAGAAGTGGATCGTCATCGACGCCACCGGTCTCGTGGTCGGCCGCCTCGCCACGCTGGTCGCCATGCGCCTGCGCGGCAAGCATCTCCCGACCTACACCCCCCACGTCGATTGCGGTGACAACGTCATCATCGTGAACGCCGACAAGGTGGTGTTCACCGGTCGCAAGCGCGACGACAAGATGTACTATCACCACACCGGCTTCATCGGTGGCATCAAGGAGCGTTCGGCCAAGTCGATCCTCGAAGGTCGCTTCCCGGAGCGCGTGATCGAGAAGGCCGTCGAGCGCATGATTCCCCGTGGTCCCCTCGGCCGCGTCCAGATGGGCAACCTGCGTGTTTACGCCGGCGCCGATCATCCGCATGAAGCACAGCAGCCCGAGGCGCTCGACGTCGGTGCGCTGAACCGCAAGAACAAGAGGGCAGCATAACTATGTCCGATACGATGCAGTCTCTCGACCAGCTCGCTTCGCTGAAGGTCGCCGCACCCGACGCGCCGCGTTATGAGAAGAAGGTCGACAAGCAGGGCCGCGCCTATGCCACTGGCAAGCGCAAGGACGCGGTTGCCCGCGTCTGGGTCAAGCCGGGCTCCGGCAAGGTCACCGTCAACACCCGCGACGTCGAAGTGTACTTCGCCCGTCCGGTGCTGCGCATGCTGATCCAGCAGCCGCTGGTCGCAGCAGCCCGCGCCGGTCAGTATGACGTGGTTTGCACCGTCGCCGGTGGCGGCCTGTCGGGCCAGGCCGGCGCTGTGCGCCATGGTCTGTCGAAGGCCCTGACCAACTTCGAGCCGGAGCTTCGCTCGGTGCTCAAGAAGGGCGGCTTCCTGACCCGCGACTCGCGTGTCGTCGAACGTAAGAAGTACGGCAAGGCCAAGGCCCGTCGTTCGTTCCAGTTCTCGAAGCGCTGATCGCTTCACGAATACTCAATCGGAAAAGGGCGCCTTCGGGCGCCCTTTTTGCGTTCGGTCTCGTGGAAATGCAGCGAGTTTGATCCAGTTTTTCCGGAAAACTTTGCTTTGCGCTAAAACGAATTTCCAATGGGTAGATAGTTACGTTCGCGCAGGGCGACACGCCCATCCGGCCGATGTTGGCCGGTCATATTGCAAATGATTGCCGGTGCGCGGACATGTTGCTCGACACATCCACACTCTACCTGGTCGCAACGCTCGTTGCTGCGATGCTGGGTGGAATGCTTCTCTACTTCGGACGGCACGAAAACATCCCCGCGCTGAACTGGTGGGGCTCCGCTTATCTTCTCGGCGGCGCCTCCGTTGGCTTGTGGACGCTCGCCGGGCCGCTACTCGGCGAGATGCCGACATTGGCGTTCAACGCCTTCGGCTTCGTCGCCTGCGGAATGGTGTGGACCGCAGCACGTGTTTTCCACGGTCGCGTGCCGATCTGGGGCGGCATATTTCTCGGCGCCATCGCCTGGATCGCGGGGATTCTTACCCTCCCGGTGGACATGACGCCGCTGCGCACCACCGTCGGTGCCGGCATCGTAGCGCTCTATGCCGTGCTCACCGCGTATGAACTCGGGCTCGAGCGTCGCAAATCGGTGCAGCGTCGCTGGCCGACAGTGCTGGTGCCGCTGTTGCACGGGTTTGCGCTCATGCTGCCGATCTTGCTCGGGGATGTCTTGCATGCGGACGGCGCAACATTTGGCAACAGCGTCTGGGTGGTGGCCTTCGCGGTTGAACTCGTCCTCTACGCCGTCGGCACCGTATTCCTGATTTTCGTGCTGGTGTCCGAGCGTACCGTTGCCGCCCACAAGGTGGCGGCGTCCTGCGATCCGCTGACCGGCCTGCTCAATCGCCGCGGCTTTTCCGAAGCCACCGCGCGGATGATCGAGCGCGAGGCGAAAGCGCGGCGGCCGATCACCGTGATGATTTTCGACATCGATCACTTCAAGTCGATCAACGACCGCTTCGGCCATCCGGCCGGCGACGAGGTGCTGAAACTGTTCGCTTCGGTCATCACCCATTCGCTGCGCATCACCGATCTGACCGGACGTATTGGCGGTGAGGAATTCGCGGCCATGTTGCCGTGCAGTCTGGAGGAGGCAATGCAGGCTGCCGAGCGCGTCCGCGAGGCCTTTGCCGGTTGCGGCATCGAGGTCGACGAGGCGCCGGTGGCGACCACCGTCAGCATCGGCGTTGCGGGCGGGCCCGCCGGCACCGAGCTCGACGTGTTGCTCGCGGCTGCGGATACGGCGCTCTATCAGGCCAAGCGCGGTGGACGTAACCGCGTGCAGTCGGCCGAAGAGGAGCCGCTGTCGCTGGAGCAGGGGCGCAAGGCGGCAGTATTGGCGCCGAAGCCAGCCGTCCGTGCTGCCCGTGTCGGTGTCACCATGAAAATGGAAGCCGCGCAGTAAGGAACGGTTTACCAATCGCTTCCATGGTCATCGCATGATGACCACGCGCGATCATACCTCGAATTCAGCCCTGATATCGCTCGACGCCGCTGCCAGCGCAGCGCGTTCGGGCTTTGCCTGCATGTTTTCGTCCTCGGACGAATACGAGACCGCGCTGATCGCGCAGCGCCGTGCGCAAGGGCGCTATGGCGCGCCGAAGGGCCGTGGGCCGCTGGTCGCCTTCATCACCACCTGCACGGCGATCATCGCCATCGTTGCGGCCTATTTCGCGAAGTCGTGAGGCTCCACGACGGATTGCGCTTCGCGCCATCCCGGCTACATTGCCCGACCGCAAACAAAGGGTCGGGAAACGATGATCACGGAAATCGCACAAATCGACGTCAAGCCGGGCACCGAAAAGGACTTCGAGGCCGCCGTCGCCAAGGCCAGGCCGCTGTTCCTGCGCGCCAAGGGGGGCCTCGGTTTCGAACTGCACAAGTCGGTCGAACTGCCGTCGCGCTATCGGCTGGTGGCGAAATGGGAAACGCTGGAAAATCACACGGTGGATTTCCGCGGCTCGCCCGATTTCGCCGAATGGCGCGCGCTGGTCGGCCCGTATTTCGAAACGCCGCCTTATGTCGAGCACACCGAGACGGTGCTGACGACGGCGTGACTACACACTGTCCCTCATGGTGAGGAGGCGCGCAGCGCCGTCTCGAACCATGAGTTGGCCGGGCTCAGCATTCGTGGCCATCCTTCGAGACGCGCGCCTTCGGCGCGCTCCTCAGGATGAGGGCCGAGATTACGCCGCCGCTTCTTCCTGCGCGTCGTCGTCCTCGCGCAAGTAATCGATCACCACCTTGGCAATCGCCATCACCGGCAGCGCCAGTGCCAGCCCCCAGACGCCGAACACCACGCCGAGCGTGATCTGGAACGCAAACAGCGTCGCCGGCGGGATATCCAGCGCCTGCCGCTGCAGGATCGGGGTCAGGATATAGCTCTCTAGCGCATGCACCGCCATGAACAGCACGAAGGCCGAGGCGCCGGCAATCCAGCCCGAGGCGAGACTGGCCAGCACCACGATCAGGCCGCCAAGAATGGCGCCGACCGTCGGAATGAAAGCGAGCAGGCCGGCCTGCACGCCGAGAATGAACGAGCTGGGAATGCCGATCAGCTTCAGCCCGATCCAGGTCACGCCGCCGACAGCTACCATGGTGATCATCTGGGCGATCAGCCAGCGCTGCAGCGTGTCGCTGATGCGATCGACGACGATCGTCACCGGTCCCCGGTGCTTCTTCGGCGTAAGCCGCAGCAGGCCGCTGCGATAGACACTCGGCTGCGCCGCAAAAGCGAGGCCAAGAAACAGCACGATGAAGAAATTGCCGACGGCGCCGACCGTGCCGAGCAGGATCTTCAGCGTCTGGGTCACGATGGCGCCGCCTGACGAGGCAATGGTGCCGGCGCTCGGGAGATTGCTGGTGCGCGGAATCGGCGCCGTGCTCGGCGCCACGGTGCCGGGGAGTTCCGCCGCGGCCGTATCCTTGCTCTCATCCTTGGACGCGTCGGACAGGATGCTGTTGAAGTCGAAATAGCTGGTGTCGACGCCGTGCTGCTCGAGATAGGTCTTCACATTGACGACCTGCGACTTCAGCGTTCCCGACAGCGCTTTGGCCTGGCTGGCGATGGTGGAGCCGCCAAGATAGAGCAGGCCGCCCAGCATGGCCGCGAGCAGCACGCAGACCAGTGCCAGCCGCAGCGGATGCGGCCCGCCCATCACGCGGCCCGCGAGCTGCGTCAGTGCGCTGAGGGCGACGCCGAGCAGAATGCCGGCAAAGACCAGGAACAGCGTTGCGGAGAAGTACCAGGCGAACACCACGAAGATCGTGAAGGACACCGTGGCGATGCCGCCCACAGAAATCGCCCAGGCAAGATCGTTGCGCGTCTGGACATTGCGGTCTGTGGTCACTGTCAATCCTCTGCACTCGAAGCAGGATCACTGTCCCGTCAATTGCATCGGGGATCAAGACATATCGCCGCTTTGACGCATCGCGCGAGATCGGGCATGGCCGAGAGGGGAGGCGTGCCGATGAAAATCCTGAAATGGGCCGGTCCGGTCGTGTTGCTCGCGGTGATCGTGATCGGCGATCAGATTCGCATGAACAGGCCGGCGCACAAATATCGCCTGACCGTCGAGGTCGAGACGCCGGAGGGCGTGAAGTCTGCATCCAGCGTCGTCTCGGTGCATCCCTATCGTGGCTATCAGCCCGGCGGCAAAACCACATCGCGCGGCGATGCCGTGATGATCGATCTTGGCGGTGGCAGGAACCTCGCAGCCCTGATGCTGCACGACGACAAGGGCAACGCCGATTTCGACGGCGCCAATTTCGTGGCCATGCGGGCCTATCAGGCGGCCGGGCGAAAGATCTCGTTCCGCGACGTCGGACATCAGACCGGCGCCGTACCGGTGACCGGCGAGCTGATGCCGGTGCTGGCAAGCTTCGGCAACACGCGCGATGCGTCGAGCATTGCGCGGCTGAAGCCCGACGATTTTTCGCCGCTCGGGCAGGGTATCAAACTGCGGGCCGTCAATGTCGAAGCCGTGCCGAACGGCCTGTGGCCGCTCGATTTCGGTGGAGCGTTCGGTGAGCCGGTGACGCGGACGATTACGGAGAAGCTGCCGTGGTCGGAGAACGAAGGCGATGCAGCGCGCGCCGTGATGGCCGTCGGGTTTTCCGAAGCGATCGAGCCGGTGCGGGCGTTCTCACGGAAGTAGTCTGAAGCTGCAGGATGGGTAGAGCGGAGGCACGCAGTGCTGGAGCGAAACCCATCGGCGGAGCTTGCTGCGACGACCGATGATGGGTTTCGCTTCGCTCTACCCATCCTACAGTCCATTAAAAAAAAGGCGCCCGGTTTCCCGAGCGCCTTGATCTTGTCGCTGATCGTTCGTGTCGATCAGTACGAATAGTACATCTCGAACTCGACCGGGTGCGGGGTCATTTCGAAGCGCTCGACGTCCTGCATCTTCAGCTCGATGTAAGCGTCGATGAAGTCGTCATCGAACACGCCGCCAGCCTTGAGGAAGGCGCGGTCCTTATCGAGGTTTTCGAGGGCTTCACGCAGCGAGCCGCAGACGGTCGGGATCTGCTTCAGCTCTTCCTTCGGCAGGTCGTAAAGATCCTTGTCCATCGCCGGGCCCGGATCGATCTTGTTCTTGATGCCGTCGAGGCCGGCCATCAGCATCGCAGCGAAAGCGAGATAGGGGTTCGCCATCGGATCCGGGAAGCGGACTTCCACGCGCTTCGCCTTCGGCGAGGTCGTGAACGGGATGCGGCAGGAGGCCGAACGGTTGCGGGCCGAGTAGGCCAGCAGCACCGGGGCTTCATAGCCCGGGACCAGACGCTTGTAGGAGTTGGTCGACGGGTTGGTGAAGGCGTTGATAGCCTTGGCGTGCTTGATGATGCCGCCGATATAGTGGAGGCAGGTTTCCGACAGGTCGGCATATTTGTTGCCGGCGAAGGTCGGCTTGCCGTCCTTCCAGATCGACTGGTGCACATGCATGCCCGAGCCGTTATCGCCGAAGATCGGCTTCGGCATGAAGGTGGCGGTCTTGCCGTAGATGTGCGCGACCTGATGGATGCAGTACTTGTAGACCTGCATCTGGTCGGCCATGTGGGTCAGCGTGTCGAACTTCATGCCGAGTTCGTGCTGAGCCGAGGCGACCTCGTGATGGTGCTTCTCGACCTTGACGCCCATGCGCGCCATGGCGCCGAGCATTTCCGAGCGCATGTCCTGCAGCGAGTCCTGCGGCGGGACGGGGAAGTAACCGCCCTTGTTGCGGATGCGGTGGCCGAGATTGCCGCTCTCATAGTCGGTGTCGGAATTGGTCGGCAGTTCCGAGGAGTCGAGCTTGAAGCCGGTGTTGTAGGGCTGCGCCGAGAAGCGCACGTCGTCGAACACGAAGAATTCGGCTTCCGGACCGACGAACACGGTGTCGCCCACGCCCATGGCCTTGACCTGGGCTTCCGCTTTCTTGGCGATGCCGCGCGGGTCGCGGTTATAGGGCTCGCCGGTGCCGGGATCGAGCACGTCGCAGGTGATGACCATGGTGGTCTCGGCGAAGAACGGATCGATCACCGCAGTGGCGGGATCGAGCATCAGGGTCATGTCGGACTCGTTGATCGCCTTCCAGCCGGCGATCGAGGAGCCGTCGAACATGGTGCCTTCGGCGAAGATGTCCTCGTCGATCATCGAGACGTCGAAGGTGACGTGCTGCCATTTGCCGCGCGGATCGGTGAAACGCAGATCGACGTATTTGACGTCGTTGTCCTTGATGGATTGCAGGACTTCTTTGGCGGTCGTCATGGGTTTCCCTACCTTGTTTGCGGGCCGAATTCCGGACGTAACGATGGCATATGACGGGATCGTGTAAGATCTGGGTCACAGCCATATGTCTTCAACAACACGAGGCGGCAACAAGAAGGCTGCCGAAGCAGCCTTTTGCTGACGCCTCGAGACGTCGGGGAATCGGATAGCACCGCCCTTGAAGAGCGTCCAGCCCGGTAGGGGACAGGCGCGACCGCCATTTGATCGCGAGCGCTCCCTCTCTCACTCCGTCCCCCACGCCTTGCGATAATACCGTTATGCCGGATCTCATACGGACGCCGGTCCAGGGGATGAGCCGTATGCCCGCGGCAATTTCAACTGTGCCGGCTATTGTATGGTGATCGTTCTTTGGCGCGGTCCGGGCGCAGGTGCGTCGTTGAAGAGTAACGGTTCGCGCGTCGTCGCCTGGCCGACGGCAGTCGGAGCGCCCCATGCGGTGGGTGCTGGCCCGGCCGGCGGCGGCCTTTTGAACCTGCCGGCATAGTTACCCCTGATCGTTCTGGCCCTGCCAAATTCATTGTACAAATATGCGGCGGTCATCGCGGGACTTAGAAACTGGCGGTCATCGGACGCGCCGCTCACAGCGGCTGCGTGCGACGCAAATATCTTCGCCATTGACGCATAATCCGCAGCCAACCTGCGGCTTTCCGCAATCGCCGCCGATTCAGTGGTGGCGTTGAACACCAGCACATGAACCTGGCTCAGGAGAGATTTGTTGTCTCGCGCCAGGTCCGAGGCTTGCTGGCTCAGATCCGCGACGCGAGAATTCAACTGCCTGATTTCGTTCTGGAGTTGCGCCACGATTTCCGGCTTCGGTGGCTCCGAGCGCGCGGGGTGTTCGGAAGCGCCCGGCAGGGACGTCGGTTCGATCAGGCCCGCCGGCCGACTGTCGTTGTTCTTCGGCGAAAACTTGAAGATTTCGATCCCGGATTGATGCTGAATGAGCATCAGCGACAGGGCAACCAGAATTGCGGATGCGTACCAAAGGGTAGCTTGGACCGCCGAAACAGCGATGCGCGATGCCGAGGCCGCAGAGAGATCAGACGCTGAGTCACGGGTCATGCTTCAGGCCTTCCATTCGTCGTGGCCTTCGCTCCTGATCGAAGCTGCCGCACCGGGTGCCGAACCAATTCCCAAACGTCAGTAACCGCAGCGACGATAAGAAAAGTAAGAAAAACAAACAGTTCACAGATGGTTACGATCTGATGAACGTCAAACCCGAAAAAGATCAATCCCGACGCGGTAAGGTTTGCGGTGGTATGCTTGATGAGTTCGATCAAACCCTGCGCGACCAAGTATTTCAGGCCCACACTGACTGCAAATGCGAACAGACGAAAGGCGTTTCTGACCAGCTCTCTCCACATGTCCGTGAGTTCACGGTGGAATTCGTCCCGTCCTTCGCTGTCCATTCCCGCGCTGCCCTGATCGCGATAGCGACTTTAGGTTGCGTTTTTAGCTTGGGGCTATTTCGCATGCAAGCTGTCCCGCGGCGGTGCACACGCGAGTGGAAGCGTGGGCACGCTTGGTACCACGGGCGACAGCCAGAACCTTAGGATCAGCCGTTGCCGCGCTCGGATTCGGGGGATGTCAGCTTCAACAAGTGAGGCAATCAGATCGCGTCGAGGCCGGATTCGCCGGTTCGGATGCGCACGGCTTCCTCGATATTGGAGACGAAAATCTTGCCGTCGCCGATGCGGCCGGTCTGTGCAGCGCGGCGGATCGCGTCGATGGCCTTCTCGACGAGGTCGTCGGAGATCACGATCTCGATCTTCACCTTCGGCAGGAAGTCGACGATATATTCGGCACCGCGATAGAGTTCGGCGTGGCCTTTCTGACGGCCGAAGCCCTTGGCTTCAGTGACGGTGATGCCCTGCAGCCCCACCTCCTGAAGCGCCTCCTTCACCTCGTCGAGCTTGAAGGGCTTGATGATGGCTTCGATCTTTTTCACTGAACGTCTCCCCGGCACTTCCAAATTGGCCGAAAGTTTCTGGACTTGAAGTTAGGTCACTCCTGCGCGTCAACCGCGAGGTGGCGCGCAGACAGTTCGATACTCACATTCGGGCGGATATGCGCTCCCGCCGCTCGAGCGTTGACGATTTCTCGTCGATTGGAATGGACGATCCCGGTTCTCCATCGTCTGCTGCTGGATTGTCCGGGGCCGAAGTCGGCTTCCCTCAAAGCAGGGTCCGTGCCAAAATCGGCGTGCGGCTATTTTTGAAGCATTTTCAGGTTTTTACAGCAGGCCTGATGTCATGCGAGACAAGAATACCGCACCTCATTTGTCTATCAAGTAGGCATATTGATCAAATGAAGTGCAATTGAGGTTGGCCGGGGAGGTCGATTTCGCGGTTGCCTTCATAACAGGCGATACGGATGGCGACATGGAGCTCCTGACCACGGAAGAGATGGCGCGGGCCGACGAACTGACGATCGCCGACGGTACGCCAGGCTTCGAATTGATGCGGGCGGCCGGACGCGCGGTGGCCGATGCGGCCAATGATCTTGCCGAGGAGGGGACGATTCTCGTCGTTGCCGGGCGAGGCAATAATGGCGGCGACGGATTTGTCGCCGCGGCGGAGCTGGCGGCGCAGGGGCGCAAGGTTTCGGTGATCCTGCTCTGCGATCGAGCGACCTTGAAGGGCGATGCCGCTCTTGCGGCCAAGGGCTGGAAGGGCGAGGTGCTGCCCTGCGACCCCTCGCTGATCGGATCGCCGGCGCTGATCATCGATGCGCTGTTCGGCGCCGGGCTCGATCGTCCGGTGAAGGGCGATCCGAAGATCATGATCGATGCGATCAACGCCTCCGGCGTGCCGGTGCTGGCGATCGATCTGCCAAGCGGCATCAACGGCAATTCCGGTGCGGTGATGGGGGCGGCGATTCAGGCCACCGAGACCGTCACCTTCTTCCGTCCGAAGCCGGGTCACTTGCTGCTGCCCGGCCGCAGTCATTGCGGCAAGCTGCGGGTGATCGATATCGGCATCGACGACGGCGTCCTCGGACGGATCGGGCCGAAGGCTGCCGAGAACAATCCCGACCTCTGGGAGAGCGCCTTTCCGTTGCCGCGTGTCGATGGGCACAAGTTCACCAAGGGTCATGCGGTGGTCGTGTCCGGCGACATCGTGGCCACCGGTGCGGCGCGGCTGTCGGCGCGTGCGGCGCTGCGCGGCGGGGCGGGGTTGGTGACGGTG
>WPCJ01382926.1_pt1 | contig 40468 bp, 45 predicted proteins | sample 5399831 | NCBI WGS metagenome assembly WPCJ01 (sample SAMN12869470, study PRJNA574797) | sludge metagenome | isolation source: wastewater treatment of pH10 | place: China:Beijing | collected 2019-05-20 | reverse complement strand
CCGGCCTCGACATCTCGCTGGAGGACGCCGCGTCGCTGCCGAACTCCGGCGTCACCGCCACGGTGCAGGCGCTCGCCGACCTGATCGAGAGCGGCAACCCGCTGCACAAGAACGGCCAGATCTGGACGCCGCACCGCCCTGCCCGCCCGGAAAAATCCGAAGGCGGCATCGCGATCCAGATGGAATCGGAATTCGAGCCGCGCGGCGACCAGCCGACCGCGATCAAGGATCTGGTCGAAGGCGTCTCCAACGAGGACCGCACGCAGGTGCTGCTCGGCGTCACCGGCTCGGGCAAGACCTTCACCATGGCCAAGGTGATCGAGGAGACGCAGCGCCCGGCCCTCATCCTCGCGCCCAACAAGACGCTGGCCGCCCAGCTCTATGCCGAGTTCAAGAAGTTCTTCCCGAACAACGCGGTGGAATATTTCGTCTCCTACTACGATTATTACCAGCCCGAGGCCTATGTGCCGCGCACGGATACCTATATCGAGAAGGAATCCTCCATCAACGAGCAGATCGACCGCATGCGCCACTCGGCCACGCGCTCTCTGCTGGAGCGCGACGACGTGATCATCGTCGCCTCGGTGTCGTGCATCTACGGTATCGGCTCGGTCGAGACCTACACGGCGATGACCTTCCAGATGACGATCGGCGACCGTCTGGACCAGCGCCAGCTTCTCGCCGACCTCGTCGCCCAGCAATACAAGCGGCAGGACGCGAATTTCGTGCGCGGCTCGTTCCGCGTGCGCGGCGACACCATCGAAATCTTCCCGGCCCACCTTGAGGACCGCGCCTGGCGCATCTCGCTGTTCGGCGACGAGATCGAGGCGATCACCGAGTTCGACCCGCTGACCGGCAGCAAGACCGGCGAGCTCAAGAGCGTAAAGATCTACGCCAACTCGCACTATGTGACGCCGCGCCCGACCTTGAATCAGGCCATCAAGTCGATCAAGGAAGAGCTGAAGCAACGCCTGCAGGAGCTTGAAAGGGCTGGGCGCCTGCTGGAAGCGCAGCGGCTGGAGCAGCGCACCCGCTTCGACCTGGAGATGCTGGAGGCGACGGGCTCCTGCGCCGGCATCGAGAACTATTCGCGCTATCTCACCGGTCGCCAGCCCGGCGACCCACCACCGACGCTGTTCGAATATGTGCCCGACAACGCCCTGATCTTCATCGACGAGAGCCACGTCACCGTTCCGCAGATCGGCGGCATGTATCGCGGCGACTTCCGCCGCAAGGCGACGCTCGCCGAATACGGCTTCCGCCTGCCCTCCTGCATGGACAACCGGCCGCTGCGCTTCGAGGAATGGGACGCCATGCGCCCGCTCACCGTCGCCGTGTCGGCGACGCCCGGCGGCTGGGAGCTTGAGCAGTCCGGCGGCGTCTTCGCCGAGCAGGTCATTCGCCCGACCGGCCTGATCGACCCGCCGGTCGAGGTGCGCCCGGCCAAGAGCCAGGTGGACGACGTTCTGGGCGAAATCCGCGAGACGACGAAGAAAGGCTATCGCACGCTGGTGACGGTGCTGACCAAGCGCATGGCCGAGGACCTCACCGAATATCTGCACGAGCAGGGCATCCGCGTGCGCTACATGCACTCCGACATCGACACGCTGGAGCGCATCGAGATCCTGCGCGACCTGCGCCTCGGCGCGTTCGACGTGCTGGTCGGCATCAACCTGCTGCGCGAGGGCCTGGATATTCCCGAATGCGGCTTCGTCGCCATTCTCGACGCTGACAAGGAAGGCTTCCTGCGCTCCGAAACCTCGCTGATCCAGACCATTGGCCGCGCCGCGCGCAATGTCGACGGCAAGGTCATCCTCTACGCCGACCAGATCACCGGCTCGATGGAACGGGCGATGGCCGAGACCAATCGCCGCCGCGAGAAGCAGCTCGAATACAACGAGGCCAACGGCATCACGCCGGAATCGGTCAAGTCGCGCATCGCCGACATCCTCGACTCGGTTTACGAGAAGGATCACGTGCGCGCCGACATCTCGCAGTTCACCGACGACGCCGGCCAGTTGATGGGCAACAACCTCAAGGCCCATCTGGAGTTCCTGCAAAAGAAGATGCGCGACGCCGCCGCCGACCTCAATTTCGAGGAGGCCGCGCGGCTGCGGGACGAGATCAAGCGGCTCACCGAACTGGAGCTGGCCGTTGCCGACGACCCGCTGGCCAAATATGCGGAATCCGAAAGTCCGGTCTCCGGCCGCGAGAAGGGCAAGCACAACAAGGGCCGCACCCGCCACCGGGCCGTGGAAGACGGCACCGAGGGCGACTCCCTGTTCCGCAAGCCGCATCTCGACGAGATGGGCGCCGACGGGGCCGTGCCGGTGAAGAAGCCGCTGTTCGCCAAGCCCTCACTGGACGACATGGGCCCGGGCACCGACATGACGAGGCCGGCCGGAGCCGTTTCGCGCTCGCTGTTCAAGAAGCAGTCGGCGCAGGAGGCGCATGGCTCGGACTTCGGCATTCCCGGTGAAATCGGGCGAAGCCCGAGCGGCCGACAGGCCGCCACCGACCGTTCGGCGCCCCCGCGCAGCGGCGGCAGTGTGAGCGAGGGTAAACCTTCCCTGTTCAGGAAGAATTCTCTCGACGAGATGACCGTACGGCGGACGGAAAAGCCGATGGAAGGCGCAAAGCCGGTCAAGCCGGACGACGTGAAGCCGATCCGCCGAGAACGCGCCGGTATCGGCTCCTATGAGGACCCGTCGGATACGGCCCAGCGCCGGCGTCGTCCCGCGAAAACCGGGAAGCCCGGAAAGTAGATTGCTGCGACGGCGGAAAATTTCCGCCGTCAGTGTCGGACCGCCGCTTCGTCATACGTCCTGTGGGGGCTTTCAACGCCAGACCCGGGAGATGCCCATGACCAATGCAGACGCGAAGACCCAGGCCCCGCCGATGCCGAAGCCGCTCGGGGGCCTCACCCCTTACCTGCAACTGGACGGCGCGCTGAAAGCCGCCGCGTTCTACGAGAAGGCCTTCGGCGCCGAGCAGGTCTTCGCCGTGCCGCCGGACGAACAGGGCCGGACCATGCATGTCCATCTCTACGTCAACGGCTCCAGCCTGATGCTGTGCGATGCCTATCCGGAACACGGGCATCCGCACCAGCCGATCCAGGCCTGCACCATGCAGCTTCACCTGACGGCGGACACCATCGATTCGTGGTGGCAGCGCGCCGTCGATGCCGGCTGCGAGGTGGTCATGCCGCTGGACGTGATGTTCTGGGGCGACCGCTGGGGCAGCCTGCGCGACCCGTTCGGCGTCGACTGGGCCATGAACGCACCCGTCAATCAGTAAGCAACCGGACGACAACGCTGAAGGAGGAAGCAATGTCCTATGTCGATGGTTTCGTGCTTGCCGTGCCGCAGGCAAAGCTGGATGAATACAAGGAAATGGCCCGCAAGGCGTCCGATGTGTGGATGGATCACGGCGCGCTCGCCTATGTCGAATGCACGGGCGACGACGTGCCCTATGGCGAGCTGACCTCGTTTCCGCGCGCGGTGCAGGCCAAGGACGACGAGCTCGTGATCTTTTCCTGGGTGGTCTACAAATCACGCCAGGACCGGGATGAGATCCTTGCCAAGGTGATGGCCGATCCACGCCTGAAAGGCGACATGGAAAACATGCCTTTCGACGGCAAGCGCATGATCTATGGCGGATTCGAATCCTTCCTGGACGTGCAGAAGGAAGCCGCTCTCTAGGCAATTCCAGCAAAAAGAAAGAGGAGGTGGCGGACCATGCCGCCACCTCCTCCTTGCCGACCGATCAGCGGCAGCTACCGCTACGGACGATCCGCCATTCGGCGGCGCGCGCCTCGCAGGCGTTGGGGAAGGTACGCAGCTGGCCCCGACTCGAAGCGCAGACGGGCGCGAATTCGCGCGTGCAGGCTCGCGACGGGCGCTCGGGAGGACGCGTGCCGGGACCCCCACCCCAACCGGGACCCCCACCCCAACCGGGCCGGTCACCGCCGGAGCGGCATGCGCCCTGATGGCTGATGCGGTAGCCGTTGGTCCTGGCCTGGCAGCTATTGCCGAAGGTGCGGCTATCCGAGCCGCGCACGCCGCAGACCGGCGCGTATTCCATGGTGCAGGCCTGCGCCGGCGGACGCGGACGTGGCGGCGGCGGGCGGTAGCCGGGACCCTCGTCGACCGCCACGGTACAGGCCGCGAGCAGGCCGGAAGTCAGCAGGACCGCCACTCCCGACACGAAAACGCTTTTGAGCTTCATGGATTGTCCTCTCCTATTTGCCTGGGGCAGCGCGAACAACGCGCACCGATGCTGGCAGTTCCGCCGGGCACCGGCAAGTCGTTGATTTTCATCGGTCCGCAGGCTGGCCTGATTGGCCCTGAAATAGCGCCGTCTTGCCACAGTCACAAAACCGTGCGATAAGTCCATCGTTCGGGTATTTGCATCCCGGAGAATGGAACGTTTTGGACGACCCTATCCCCGATATCGTGAATCTCTGACAGCCCCGTTTCTGGCGGGGGGTTTACCCGTGCGCGAATGCATGACCGCCGAGCAACCACCGGACTTCCCCCTTGCCCGGCAGCCGCTGGCAGGAAGAGGTCCAGAACGACGAACGGGTGAAGGAGTTCTCCCAATGTCCCAGACCGGTACCGTAAAATTCTTCAACACCACCAAGGGCTTCGGCTTCATCACGCCTGAAGACGGCGCCAAGGACGTCTTCGTCCACATCTCGGCGATCGAAGCTTCGGGCATGCGCACCCTCGTCGATGGCCAGAAGGTCACCTTCGACGTCGAGCCCGACCGCATGGGCAAGGGCCCGAAGGCGGTCAATCTGCGCGCCGCCTGATTTCGACTGCTGATTGCAGTTCCGGCAGGGGGCGCGGCAGCTATTGCCGCGCCCTTTGTGTTTCATCGCCAGAATCTTTGCTGACTAACGGCTTGAATAGCCTGCTGGTACAAAGTTTTTGTTGCCGATGAACTCAAAATAAATCACAAATTCGATCTTCGGGCCTTCGCAAACCCGAGAACAAGACTATGGGACTATAAGGGAGCATCCCATGCCGCAGACCGGCACCGTAAAATTCTTCAACCACGCCAAGGGTTTCGGTTTCATCACGCCAGACGATGGTGCCAAGGACGTCTTCGTCCACATCTCGGCCGTACAGGCTTCTGGCCTTCCCGGCCTGGAGGACGGCCAGAAGGTGACGTTCGAGACCGAACCGGACAAGCGCGGCAAGGGCCCCAAGGCGGTCAACCTCACCATCGGCTGAGGCTGCGCGGAACAACTGGCCGGCGGCTGCGTTTTTACGGGCAAAGCACCGTTTCGTTCAGCCGCCGTTCAGGCACGGTCCACTACCTGTTCAGGCAACATCGGGCCGCGTACGCGGTGGGGCTGCGAACAGGAGACCGTCATGAACAGATTTTTCAAGGCATTCGTGTTGTCGACGGCGGTCGTCGCGACCATGGCGACTGCCCTTCCCGCGGCTGAAGCGCGCGACTGGCGCCGCCATCACCACCATCACAGCCGGTCCAACGGCGATGCCGTCGCCGCCGGCGTCATCGGGCTGGCCGCCGGCGCCCTGATCGGCGGAGCGCTTGCCTCCCAGCCGCGCTATTACGAGCCGGAACCCACCTACATCATCCGCGAGCCGCGCCCCGCGCCGGTCCGCCGTTACTATCGCGACGATTATTATCGCGCGTCCTACGAGCCGTGGAGCCCCGAATGGTACAGGTATTGCTCGGACCGCTACCGCAGCTTCGACGCGCGCAGCGGCACCTTCATGGGCTATGACGGGCTGCGCCATTTCTGCCAGGCCAACTGACGGCCGGAAGGGTTCCCTGCCCTGCGAAAAGGGCCGCTTTCGAGCGGCCCTTTTCTACATGTCGTAGCCCCACCCCTAACCCCACCCACAAGGGGGGTGGGGGACGATTTCACCGACGTCACAGCAACAATCTTCGACATTCGACTGGATGCTGCCGTCGCAGAATTCCCCTCCCCCTTGTTGGGAAGGGTTAGGGGTGGGGCAATTCGGATCCAATAAACCCCTGCCGCAAACGGGAGAAGCATGCCACCTGCGGGAGCGGGCAGGAGCGAGGGCCTGCCTCTGGCAAAGCGCGCCCCCAATCCATGGCATTCCCCGGTCAGATCAGGAACGGATTTGACCGCCGCTCCTCGCCGAGGCGTCCGCCCGGTCCGTGGCCGCAGATGAAACCGATGTCGTCGCCGAGCGGCAGCAGCTTTTCCTTGATGGAACGGATCAGCGCTTCGTGGTTGCCGCCCGGCAGGTCGGTGCGGCCCACCGAACCGCGAAACAGCACATCGCCGACATGGGCGAACTTGGCCGCGCGGTTGTAATAGACGACGTGGCCGGGCGCATGGCCCGGACAGTGCAGGACCTCGAACTCGTGCTCGCCGAAGGAAACCTTGTCGCCTTCGTTCAGGAAGCGATCCGGAACGCAATTGCGGACCGCACCGGTGAGGCCGAAGCGCTGCGCCTGGTTTTCCAGATTGTCGAGCAGCGGCCGGTCGTCCTCGTGCGGGCCGATGATCTCGACGCCCAGCGCTTCCTTCAGATCCATCGCGCCGCCGGCATGGTCGATATGGCCATGGGTGATCCAGATGGCTGTGGCGGTGATGGCATTTTCCTTCAATGCCGCCAGGATGCGGTCGACATCGCCACCGGGATCGACGACGACCCCGATTTTCTCATCCTGGTCGAACAGGATGGTGCAATTCTGCTGGAACGGCGTGACGGGAACGATGCCGGCGTTGAGCTGACCCATGATGACCCTTTTCCTGTCGGCAGAAAGACGGCCGAGAAACATTGCCCCGATGTAGGGTCATGGCGCCGCCGCGTCCACCTCGATCACGCCCCATCACGCAAAGGGCGGCCGAAGCCGCCCTTTTTCGTCGAACCACTGGTCCGGCTTATTTCTTCATGGCGTTCATGACCGCACCGACGATGCCGGTGAGAATCGCGCCGCCGCCCACGCCGCCGAGAATGTTGTTGAGGTTGAGGGCCCCGCCGAGGCCTTCTGCCGCGGCCGTCGCCGCTGCCGGATCAATGGTGCCCCCACCCAGCAGGCTGCCGAGGATGGCGGCGCCGCCGACTCCTCCGATCGCGCCACTGAGGATTTTGGGAAGCTGGCCCATCGCGGCCGTTTTTATCGCCGCACCGACGGCCTGGCCGCCGATAATGCCCGTGATGACCTGCACGATGATAGGAAGTAGCGTTTCCATCTGTGATCCCTCTCAGACAACCTCGACTCGAGTGAGCCGAATGCGGTCATGAGACGCTGATTCTGACGAAAGTCAAACGCTCAAAAACAATGGGAACGGCCCAGAGGGCCGCTCCCTCGCAACTTCACGGGACGACGAAGTTCTATTCCGCCGCGATGGCCCGCTTGGGCTGAACCGCTGCCGAATAGTCGTTCATCAGCGTCTTGGCGATCTCGCCGACCTCGAAACGGTGCGGGCCGATCTCCGAAACCGGCGTCACCTCGGCCGCCGTGCCGGTGAGGAAGCACTGCTCGAAACCTTCCAGTTCCTCCGGCTGAATGGCGCGCTCGATCACCTCGATGCCGCGATCACGGGCCAGGCCGATCACCGTGCGGCGGGTGATGCCGTCGAGGAAGCAATCCGGCGTCGGCGTGTGGATCTTGCCGTCCTTGACGAAGAAGATGTTGGCGCCGGTCGCCTCGGCCACCTGACCGCGCCAGTCCAGCATCATGGCGTCGGCATAGCCCTTGGCTTCGGCCGCATGCTTGGAGATGGTGCAGATCATGTAGAGGCCGGCGGCCTTCGACTTGGACGGGGCCGTGCGCGGGTCGGGGCGTCGATATTCGGCCATGTCGAGGCGGATGCCCTTGAGCTTCTGCTCCGGATCGAAATAGCTCGGCCACTCCCAGATGGCGATGGCGACGTTGATCCGGTTGTTCTGGGCCGAGACGCCCATCTGCTCGCTGCCGCGCCAAGCGATGGGGCGCACATAGGCATCCTTGAAGCCCTGCTTCTTCAGCAGCTCGTTGCAGGCCGCGTCGATCTCGGCCACCGAATAGGGAATCTTGAAGCCGAGAATGCGGGCCGATTCATGCAGACGCTCGGTGTGCTCGGTCAGCTTGAAGATCTCGCCGCCATAGGCGCGCTCACCTTCGAATACGGCGCTGGCATAGTGAAGCCCGTGGGTCAGCACGTGAATCTTGGCGTCCGCCCATTTGACGAATTCGCCGTTCATCCAGATATAACCGTCGAGATTGTCGAAGGAAACGGATGCCATGACAATAACCTCCCGCAGGCAGCCTGCCTGCATAAGTCTGTGCGTTGAAGTTTGATCCGGCAGCGATGAGGCAACCGCCAGTCCGAAGCCTAGGCCCATATTGTGGCCATGGCAAACTCAGGAAGTTCCGGATTTCCGGTCCAGCCTTGCGTTTTCGGTCGCAATAAGCCCTAAAGCTTGTCAAAAATTATCATTGGGCGCAGAATACGTCAATAGTGCTGACTTAATTTGGTGCGGGAGAAGCATGCTGAAGGAAAAAACCGGCGACGAGGCACCGATCCGGGCGGCGGTGGCCAACGAGGACGGCATCGATTTCACGCTGATCGAGCTGTTCTTCTTCGCCTATCGCGACTTCACCTCCGACCCCGACCAGATGCTGGCGGACTACGGATTTGGCCGCGCCCATCACCGGGTCCTGCACTTCGTCAACCGCCGGCCTGGCCTGACGGTGGCCGAACTGCTCGATGTGCTCAAGATCACCAAGCAATCGCTGGCGCGGGTGCTCAAGCAGCTCATCGACACCGGCCACATCGTGCAATTGCAGGGACCGCGTGACCGCCGCCAGCGCGAGCTTTATCCCACCGCCAAGGGGCGTGAGCTGTCGCTTGCCCTTTCGCGGCCACAGTCCCGCCGAATACAAGGCGCATTGATGGAAATGGAGGATGCGGGGCGCAAGTCGATCGAGCAGTTTCTCAAGGCGATGGTCAATCCGGAGCTGAGGGCCCAGATCGACACCGACCCCTCGCATGGCGCAGCAGAAGACTAGGAGACCGTCATGGAAGGCACTGACAGGGATGGCAGCGACAGGCTGGACCAGCCGGCCTGTGCGCCGGATGACGATGCGTTCCACCTGCTGGTGGTCGATGACGATACCCGCATCCGCAACCTGCTCAGGCAGTTCCTGAGCGAGAACGGCTTCCGCGTCACCGTGGCCGGAACCGCGGCCGAGGCGAGGCGCAAGCTGGCCGGGCTCGATTTCGACCTGCTGGTGCTGGACGTGATGATGCCGGGCGAAAGCGGCGTCGAGCTGACGAAGTCGCTGCGCGCCGAGCGCAACGTGCCGATCCTGATGCTGACGGCGCTTTCGGAGACCGACAACCGCATCACCGGGCTGGAAGCCGGGGCCGACGACTACCTGCCGAAGCCGTTCGACCCGCGCGAGCTGATCCTGCGCGTCAACAACATATTGCGGCGCGGCGGCCCCGCCTCCACGCCCAAGGTGGAACAGCTCGTCTTCGGCCCCTACACCTTCCAGATCGCCAAGCGCGAGTTGAAACGCGGCAGCGAGGTGCTGAAGCTGACCGACCGCGAGCAGGAAATCCTGGCGATCTTCGCCGAACGGGCCGGCGAAACCATTCCGCGCCACGAACTGGTGGGCGAGGATTCGGAAGTCGGCGAACGCACCATCGACGTGCAGATCAACCGGCTGCGCCGCAAGATCGAGCGCGACCCCTCCAATCCGGTGTGGCTACAGACGGTGCGCGGTATTGGGTATCGCCTCAGCGTGGAATAGAGTCGGCCGGACGGCCGCATGACGCGCCGCCCCAAGCGCAGGCCGGAACGTAATGACGACGACAGAATTGCAGGGCCCGCCTCCAGACAACTTCCGCGCCCGCGTCCAGCGCGCCGCCGCCTCGGTGCAGAAATCGTGGAAGCGCTTCTGGCGCCTGGTTTCGCTCTACATGCCGAAGCGGCTCTATGCCCGCTCGCTGATCATCATCATCGCGCCGATGATCCTGCTGCAATCGGTCATCGCCTTCGATTTCATGGAGCGCCACTGGCAGACGGTGACCCAGCGCCTGTCGCAAGCCGTCACCCGCGACATCGCCGCCATCATCGACCTGCTGGAGACCTATCCGAACGAGCCGGACTACGCCAACGTCATCCGCATCGCCCAGGACCGGATGCAGCTCAAGGTCGACCTGCTGCCGCCCGAGCCCCTGCCCCCGCCGGGGCCGAAGCCGTTCTTCTCGATCCTCGACCAGATCCTGTCGGAAGAGATCACCCGCCAGATCAACCGGCCGTTCTGGCTCGACACGGTCGGCAATTCCAATGTCATCGAGGTGCGCATCCAGCTTGAAGGCAGGGTGCTGCGCGTCTTCGTGCGCCGCAGCCAGGCCTATGCGTCCAACACCCACATCTTCCTGTTGTGGATGGTCGGCACCTCGCTGGTGCTGCTGATGATCGCCATCCCCTTCCTTCGCAACCAGATCAGGCCGATCCTGGCGCTGGCCGAGGCGGCCGAGAGCTTCGGCAAGGGCCGGCCGATGCCGCGCGACTTCCGCCCGCGCGGCGCGGAAGAGGTGCGGCGCGCGGGCTTCGCCTTCATGCAGATGCGCGAGCGCATCGAGCGCCAGATCGAGCAGCGCACGGCGATGCTCACCGGCGTCAGCCACGACCTGCGCACCATCCTCACCCGCTTCAAGCTGCAACTGGCGCTGACCCGCACCAAGGCCGACATCGAGGCGCTGGGCAAGGACATAGACGACATGCAGTCCATGCTGGAGGGCTATCTGGCCTTCGCGCGCGGCGAGGCGGCCGAGGACACCGGGCATTTCGACCTTGCCGCCTGCTTCCAGCGGCTGGCGGACGAGGCAAAGCTGCGCAAGTGCAAGCTCATCACCTCGATCACCGGCTCGCCCGACATCCAGGTGCGACCCAACGCCTTCACCCGCCTGGTGGCCAATGTGGCGGGCAACGCCTTCCGTTACGCCAAATCCGTCGAAATCCACGCCGAACATGGCGATGGCTGGCTCACCATCACCATCGACGACGACGGCCCCGGCATTCCGCCGGAAAAGCGCGAGGAAGTGTTCAAACCGTTCGTGCGGCTCGATGCGGCGCGCAATCTCGACGCCACCGGCACCGGCCTCGGCCTGCCCATCGCCCGCGACATCGCCCGCAGCCATGGCGGCGACCTGACCTTCGAGGACAGTCCGCTCGGCGGCCTGCGGGCGCGCATCAGGATACCGGCGTAGGCCGTATCGGTGTCAGGCAGTGCGGCGGTCCAGCCGGGCGACCAGCCGGTCGCCGGCCCATTGCAGGATGCTGACCATGACGATCAGCACCGCGACGACGGCGATCATCACCGTGGTCTCGAAACGCTGGTAGCCGTAGCGGATGGCAAGGTCGCCGAGGCCGCCCGCGCCGATGGCGCCGGCCATGGCCGAAGCGCCGACGAGCGTGACCAGCGTGACGGTGAAGCCCGCCACGATGCCCGGCATCGCTTCCGGCACCAGCACCTCGCGCACGATGGTCCAGCGCGAGCCGCCCATGGCGCGCACTGCCTCGATCAACCCGCGGTCGACCTCGCGCAGCGACACTTCGGCGATGCGCGCATAATAGGGCGTGGCGGCGATGGAAAGCGGCACGATCGCCGCCCAGGTGCCGATCGAGGTGCCGGCGATGAAGCGCGTCACCGGGATCAGCGCCACCAGAAGGATGATGAACGGCACCGAGCGGAACCCGTTGACGATGCCGCCCAGCAGGCGGTTCGTCCACAGGTTCTCGGCGATGCCGCCGCGATCCGTCACCACGAGGGCAAGGCCGAGCGGCAGGCCGAACACGAAGGAGACCACGCCGGAGGCGCCGGTCATCAGCACCGTTTCCCAGAGCGAACGCAGGAAAAGCTCAATCATTGCCGAAGACATGGCCCAGCACCTCGACGCGGGCGCCCCGGCCCGTCAGGAATTGCACGGTTTGCGAAAGGTCCGGCTCGCCGGCCGGCACGGCGAGGAACAGCGTGCCGACCGGCCGCCCCTGCACCCGCTCGATACCGCCATGGACGAAGCGGAACGAGCCCGCTTTGGCGGCGAGATCCGCCAGCAGCGGCCCCAGCGCCGCCTCGCCGGCAATGTCGACGCGCAGCACCGCTTCCGATCCGAGCGTCGGTGAGAGCCGCTGCGCGATCTCGGCCGGCAGTTGCGGGCGGATGCCCTGCAACAGGCTGGTGGTGATGTCGGATTGCGGATCGGCGAACACCTTCCAGACCTCGCCCTGCTCGACGATGCGGCCGGCATCGATCACCGCCACGCGGTCGGCGATCGAGCGCACCACCTCCATCTCGTGGGTGATGAGGATGATGGTGAGGCCGAGCTGGCGGTTGATGTCCTTGAGCAGGGCAAGGATGGAGCGCGTCGTTTCCGGATCAAGCGCCGAAGTGGCCTCGTCGGAAAGCAAAAGCGCCGGCCGCGCGGCCAGCGCGCGGGCGATGCCGACACGCTGCTTCTGGCCGCCCGAGAGCGAGGCCGGATAGGCCTTGGCCTTGCCGGCAAGGCCGACAAGCTCCAGCAACTCCGCTGCGCGGCGCAGGCGCTCGGCCTTCGGAACGCCCTCGATCTTGAGCGGCAGGGCGACATTTTCCTCGACGGTCTTGGCCGACAGCAGGTTGAAATGCTGGAAGATCATGCCGATGCGCCGGCGCAGCGGCTGCAACTGGTTTTCGTCCAGCCGGCTGATCTCCCGCCCTTCGATATGGACCTCGCCCGAATCCGGCCGCTCCAGGCCGTTGAGGCAGCGGATCAGCGTCGACTTGCCGGCCCCGCTGCGGCCGATGATGCCGATGATCTCGCCCTTGCCGACGGTCAGGGACACGCCGTCCAGCGCGGCGGTCGGGCCGAAATGGCGCTTGACGTCGACCAGCCGCACCACCGGCCCGGTGCCGGACGCAGCCGGTGCCGCCCGTCGCCCATCCGGGGCGAGCGCTTCCACGTGCTGGTGCCCCACATGCTGGTTCATCGTGCCGTCTTTCATGTGCCGGGAAGCCATCCTGCCCTGTCGCCTCATGATGCTTCATGCGCAAAGCGGCCCACCGCACATGCCGCGGGCCGCCTTTCCTTGCGCCAAATCAGATGACGGGGCAATGGCCGTTTGGTTAGCAAAGGTCACGTGGCGCCCGAACGGGCGCCACGCAACCCGGTCGGATCAGTAGGCGGAAACGCCCGCTCCCTTGTAGATCTGGTCGAATGCGGCCTTGACCGCATCGTTCTGATAGGAGCTGACGAGTTTCTTCACCCAGGGCGCATCCTTGTCTTCTTCCCTGACCGCGATGAAGTTGCGGTACGGGTTGTTCTCGATGGTTTCCTTGGCGATCTGGATGTCGGCGGTCAGGCCGCTTTTCAGCGCCCAGTCGGTGTTGACGACGGCGCCGTCGAGATCGTCGACCGAGCGCCCGACGATGCCGGCGTCGAGTTCCTTGATCTCCAGATTCTTCGGATTTTCCGCGACATCCGTCACCGTGGCCAGGATGCCGGCGCCCTCGCGCAGCTTGATCAGCCCCGCATCCTCCAGCACCTTGAGGGCACGGCCCTCGTTGGACGGGTCGTTCGGCACGCCGATCACCGCCCCGTCGGGCAGATCGGCCAGCGACTTGTGCTTCTTGGAATAGAGGCCGACCGGCCACAGCGCCGTGTAGCCGGCGACCACGATCTTGTAGCCCTGCGTGGCGATCTGGTTTTCGAGGTAAGGCTCATGCTGGAAGGCGTTGGCGTCGATGTCGCCGCGCGCCAGCGCCTCGTTGGGCTGGGTGTAGTCGTTGAAGATGACCGTCTCGACGGTCAGGCCGTTCTTGGCCGCCTGCTCCTTCACCGCCGCCCAGGTGTCCTCTTCCTCGCCCGCCATGATGCCGACCTTGACCGAGGTCTTGTCCTCGGCATGCGCGGAGGGGATGAGCGTCAGCGCCGCGACGGTGAGCACGGAGGCGGCAAGCGCAAGCAGCGCGGTGCGCCGGCTGGTGCCGGCAAAGGCAACGGCGCGCGGGGTGTTCCTGAGGATGGTCATTTCAAATCTCACAAGCCTTGGAAGGGTGTCTGGTGGCATCGCACCTCGCGAAGCCTACCCTATCCTCGGCAAAGACTGAACCTTCCTCAAAGGATATCGTTCCTGGATTGCATCAATCCATAGATTCTCAATTCAAAATAGGCACGGTCTTCGGAATGGAATGCCTCACTCTCAAAACCGGCACCAGTCACGGAGATCCGGGTCAGTGAAGCCGGCTGCCGTTGGGCACCGTGCGCTCGACGGCGCCCAGCACGATATCGCCGTTCTCGTCGGAGAAGCCGAGCGTCAGCACCTCGGACATGAACGGACCGATCTGCCGTGGCGGAAAGTTCACCACCGCGAAAATCTGCCGCCCCACCAGCGCCTCGGGCGTGTAGTGGCGGGTGATCTGCGCCGACGATTTCCTGACCCCGATCTCCGGGCCGAAATCGATCTTCAGCTTGAAGGCCGGCTTGCGCGCCTCAGGAAAAGGCTCGGCCTCGACGATGGTGCCGGTCCTGATATCGACCTTGTCGAAATCGGCAAAACCGATCTCCGGCTTGCGCGCCGTACCTGAACTCATTTCTGCGCTGGTCCTTATGCGTTGCCGTGCGTCTCGAACAGGACGCTGGCCAGTGCATCCCTGGCCGAGGTTCCCGACCACACGACGAACTGGAATGCCTGGAAATAGCATTCGCAGGCCTCCAGCGCCGAGGACAGGAGCACCTCGACCTGCTGGCTCGACGGCTCGACCCCGCCGGCAAGCAGCAGCGACTGCCTGAACATGATGGCCCCTTCCTGCTCCCACAGGTCGAAATGGCCGAACAGCATCTGTTCGTTGATGAGCGAGAGCAGCCGCATCACCTCCAGCGCCCGGTTTTCCGGCACCTTGATGTCGAAGGCGCAGGCCAGATGCAGCGCCTCGAAATCCTCCATCCAGGAGAAGGAGACGTGATATTCGGTCCAGCTTCCGGCAACCGAGATGGAGATTTCATCGTCACCGGCCCGCTCGAAGGACCAGTCATTGTTGTGGGCGACCTGCTCGATGACATCCACCGGATGGATTTCGCGCGAGACTTCGAGTTCGAGGAGTTCCATTCACTGCTTCCTGTCGTTCGGGAGCACCATCACACGCTCCGTGGATAGGCACGCACAACGAACATTGATTTCTAGAACTCGGACGGTCTGGACTGCTCGACGCAACAACAACCCATGACCGGACCCCACCGCCCGGCGCATGTTCGCCTTCACGAATCATGCAACAAATTCAGTCTATTGATCCGGAGTCGCGTGACCAGCCCAATTTTCGGCGAAGAGTCATTCGCATGTGGAAAGCCTCATACGACCGGATTCCCTGCCGGTGCGTAAGGGATTCATGACAAAGAGCTTTTCCAGAATCGCCCTTTGTGGAAAACTTTTGGAATTATTTCTTGGCGCGGGAGCCGGAAGCGGGCGCGGACTTCTCCGCGCCGGCGGTCAGCTCGGCAATTCTTGCCTCGAGCGCTTCGATACGCGCGGAAAGCTTGGCATTTTCCTCGCGCGCCTTGACGGCCATGTCGCGGGTGGCCTCGAATTCCTCGCGTTGGACGATGTCCATGGAATTGAGGATACGCTCGGCCTGCCCCCGGAAGGCGGTCTCCACCTCGCGCCGCACGCCCTGGGCGGCACCGGCCGCATCGGTCATCAGCTTGGCGAATTCGTCCAGAATGCGGTTGGGTCCGGTTGACATGGCTGCACCTCGCTTGGTCGGTTTGACGTAGTGGCGATGGATTGCGAATGCAAGTGCATCCGCGCAGGCGCATGCATGATTGCCGCCCGCGCGGGTCCTTCATCGCCTTGCCATGTCGCCTTGACCATGTCCAAACCCTGCCGCATGGTCCGCGCCGATCCAACCCGCACGAGGACATCTCGTTGAGCTTTCCGTCTTTGCTGCCGATTGCGGCCCTGCCCTTCCCCGAAATCGATCCGGTCATCGTGCAGATCGGCCCGCTCGCCATCCACTGGTACGGTCTGGCCTATGTCGTCGGCATCGTGTTTGCTTGGTGGTACGCCAAGCGGCTGGTTTCCAACCCGCGCCTGTGGCCGGACGGCAAGCTGCCGATGAAGCCGCAGGACATAGACGATTTCGTCGTCTGGGCCGCGGTCGGCGTCGTGCTCGGCGGGCGCATCGGCTATGTGCTGTTCTACGATTTCGCCCGCTATCTTGCGAACCCGGGCGACATCTTCGCCGTCTGGCAGGGCGGCATGTCCTTCCACGGCGGCATTCTCGGCACCACCATCGCCATGCTCCTGTTCGCCCGTTCGCGCGGCATCCATCCCTGGTCGCTGTTCGACGTGGTGGCCGCCGGGGTGCCGGTGGGGCTAGGGCTGGGACGGCTGGCGAACTTCATCAATTCCGAATTGTGGGGCCGCGTTTCCGACATGCCCTGGGCGGTGGTGTTTCCCACCGGCGGCCCCCTGCCCCGCCATCCGAGCCAGCTCTACGAGGGCCTGCTGGAAGGCGTGGTGCTGTTCCTGGTCCTGCGCCTGCTCACCCATTCGCGCCTGAAGCTGGGGACCCCACGCTTCGTTTCCGGCGCCTTCATCTGCGGCTACGGCCTGTCGCGCATCTTCGTCGAGTTCTTCCGCGAACCGGACGCCCAGATCGGCTATCTCGCCGGCAACTGGCTGACCATGGGCATGGTGCTGTCGGTGCCGATGGTGCTGATCGGCATCTGGGCGATGACCACCGCAAGGCCGCTGGCGCGCTCGGCACAGGCATGACGGGGCTCGGCCGGCATATAGCCGGGCTGATCGCGGCCGATGGCCCGATCCCGGTCAGCGAATATATGGCATTGTGCCTGTTCCACCCCCGGCACGGCTACTACACAACCCGCGAGCCGTTCGGCGCCAGGGGCGACTTCATCACCGCGCCAGAGGTCAGCCAGATGTTCGGCGAGCTTGTCGCCGTCTGGCTCTATCAGGCATGGATCGCCAATGGCCGGCCGCTGCCCGTCACCGTGGCCGAGATCGGGCCGGGACGCGGCACGCTGATGAAGGACATGCTGCGCACATGGGCGCGGCTCGACCCGGCCTTTTTCGCAGAAGCGCGCTTCGCTCTGATTGAGACGAGCCCTCGCCTGACGGAAATCCAGCGCGAGACGCTGGGGGCGGTGGCCGAACGCGTTACATGGCACGAAACGGTGGCCACCCTGCCCCACGCACCACTGCTCATCGTCGGCAACGAGCTGTTCGACGCCGTTCCGGTGCGCCAGTTCGTGCGCACCGCCTCCGGCTGGCGCGAGCGCATGGTGGGGCTGGACGAGGCCGGCCGGCTCGCCTTCTTCGCCGGCGCCGCCTCGCTCGACCCGTCGCTTCTGCCGGCAGATGCCGGCACAGCCCCCGAAGGCGCCATTGTCGAGCTCGCCCCGGCCCGCAGCGCCCTGATGGCGGATATCGCGGCGCGCATCGCCGCACGCGGCGGGGCCGGCCTGTTCATCGACTATGGCTATCTCGAAGCCGGTGTCGGCGACACGTTGCAGGCGCTCAAGGACCATGCCCCCGACGATGTGCTGGCCCACCCCGGCGAAGCGGACCTGACCACGCATGTCGATTTCGCCGCCCTCGGCGGGGTGGCCCGCGCCCATGGATTGAAGGTTTCGACGGCCACCCAAGGCGCATTCCTGCTCGCCATGGGCCTGCTGGAGCGCGCCGGCCGGTTGGGCGCCGACGCCGACGAGGCCGCACGGCAAGCGATCACCGCGCAGGTCGAGCGGCTGGCCGCGCCCGACCAGATGGGCGATTTGTTCAAGGTGCTGGCGGTGCTGCCAAAGGACGCAGCCGACGTACCTTTTCCGGCGCGCGATTGACTTCTCCGGTCCGCCGGGACCACTCTGGCAAGCCGTCGCGCAGGCGAAATCCCTCGCATCTCCCGCTTGACGAAACGGTCCGGGGAGACAACAAAGCCCTAATGGTGAATCAGCAAAAGCCGGAACCGATCCGCTCTCCACTGCTGGAAAAGGCCGGGGCTCACGGCATCCGCCACGCCTATTTCACCCGCATCGGCGGCGTTTCCGAGGGCATTTACCAAGGCCTCAACATCGGCACCGGCTCGCAGGACGACCAGTCGCTGGTGGCCGAGAACCGCCGCCGCGTGGCGGAATGGATGGGCGTCGCGCCCGATCGCCTGCTGACCGCCTACCAGATCCACTCGCCCGACGTCATCGTCGCCCGCGAGCCCTTCGCCGGCGAACGGCCGAAGGCCGACGCCATCGTCACCGACCGGCCGGGCATCGCCGTCGGCGCCTCGACCGCCGATTGCGGCCCGGTGCTGTTCGCCGATGCCGGGGCCGGCGTGGTGGGAGCGGCCCATGCCGGCTGGAAGGGCGCCTTCACCGGCGTCCTCGAAAACACCATCGCGGCCATGGAAGGCCTCGGCGCACGCCGCGACGGCATCGTGGCCGTGCTCGGCCCCTCGATCAGCGGCCGCAACTACGAGGTCGGCCCCGAGTTCCGCGAGCGGTTCGTGGCGGCGGATGCCGCCAACGAAGACTGGTTCGTCCCGTCCGGCAAGCCGCATCATTTCCTCTTCGACCTCAACGGCTACACGGTGGAGCGCCTGCGCAAGGCGGGCGTGACCGCCGAGGCGCTCGGCCGCTGCACCTATGAGGAAGAAGAACTGTTCTATTCCTATCGCCGCACGACCCACCGCAAGGAGCCGGACTACGGCCGGCAGGTCTCGGCCATTGTTCTGGAGAGGTAAGAGCCATGGCGCTGCATTTCGAACGTTCCGAATTCGACGCCCGCCGCGACCGCCTGATGATCGAGCTGGCGGAGCGCAAGCTGGACGCCGTGCTGCTGTTCGCGCAGGAAAGCATGTACTGGCTGACCGGCTACGACACCTTCGGTTTCTGCTTCTTCCAATGTCTGGTGGTGCAGGCGGACGGTTCCATGACGCTACTGACGCGCTCGGCCGACATGCGCCAGGCACGCCAGACCTCCATCATCGACAACATCGTGCTGTGGACCGACCGCGACGGCGCCAACCCGGCCATCGACCTGCGCAACCTGCTGAACGAGCTGGACCTGCTCGGCGCCCGCATCGGCGTCGAATACGACACGCACGGCCTGACCGCCTACAACGGCCGCCGGCTGGACGAGCAGTTGCAGACCTTCGGACAGATTTCCGACGCCTCCGGCATTGTCGGGCGGCTGCGCCTGTTCAAGAGCCCGGCCGAGATCGCCAAGGTGGAGAAGGCCGCCGCGCTGACCGACGATGCGCTCGACGCGGCCCTGCCGCTGATCAAGCAGGGAGGCGACGAAGCCGCCATCCTGGCCGCCATGCAGGGCACCATCTTTGCCGGCGGCGGCGACTACCCCGCCAACGAGTTCATCATCGGCTCCGGACCGGACGCGCTGCTGTGCCGCTACAAGGCCGGCCGCCGCAAGCTCAACAAGAACGACCAGCTCACGTTGGAATGGGCCGGCGTCTTCCACCATTACCATGCACCGGCGATGCGCACGGTGCTGACCGGCAAGGTTTCCAAGCGCCATCAGGAACTGTTCGACGCCGCACAGGCCGCCCTGCTGGCCGTCGAGAAGGCGATGACGCCCGACAACACCTTCGGCGACGTTTTCGAAGCCCACGCCCGCACCATGGAAGCCTATGGCCTGACCAAGCACCGGCTGAACGCCTGCGGCTATTCGGTCGGCGCCCGCTTCTCGCCCTCCTGGATGGACATGCCGATGTTCTACCAGGGCAATCCCGAGCCGATCGCCCCGAACATGACGCTGTTCGCCCACATGATTATCATGGATTCCGAAACCGAGACGGCGATGACGCTCGGCCGCACCTACCTGACCACCGAATCCCAGGCCCGGCCGCTGTCGCGCCATGATCTCGACTTGATCGTGAAGTGATACATTCCGTGCGGGGCGCTTGGATGGCCCCGTGCGTATGGAGTGTTGTGGGGCATGAGCCGAGCGTCCTTGTCGACCGTGCTTTTTGTGGCGCTGGCCCTGGCCGCGTGCAACAGTTCGAGCGTGCTCGATCCGTCCGCCATCGGCACCCCCGGCCAGACCGCCACGGCCCAGCCACCCACGGGCCAGCCATCCACAGGCCAGCCGCCGGCGAGCGACAATGCCGCGTCTTCGTCGGCCGCCGCCGTGCAGCCCCCGGCCCGCCCCGGCCGGATCAGGCTCCAGGTCGCGCCCATCGTCGGCACTTCGGTGGAAGCGGCCGGCCCGCTGCTGGAGGAATTGCAGCAGCGCGCCCGCCAGCGCGGCGTCACCCTTGCCGGCAGTTCCGACCAGAGCGCGACCCATGTGCTGAAGGGTTATTTCTCGGTCCTGAACGAGGACGGCGCCGCCACCGTCATCTATGTCTGGGACGTGTATGACCCGGCCGGCAGCCGCCTGCACCGCATCTCCGGCCAGCAGAAGGCGACGGCGGTGAACGGCGCCGAGGGCTGGCCGGGCGTGGGTCCCGACACGCTCAAGGCCATTGCCGATACGACCATGGACCAGTTGTCGACCTGGTTCGACAGCGCCCCCGGCCAGGGATAGCAGGCACCGGCCTGCGACACTTTCCCATGTCCAACGGGCAACAACCTGTCCTGATTCTTGGGATTTGCTTCGAGAATCCCGTTTGTGGCGCTTGCAATACCGGTCAAGGCGGCTAAAAACCCCGTAAATTTCTCTCCGGGGACAAGGCATGAAACTCTTTGCGGGCAATTCCAACAGGGTGCTGGCCGAGGCGGTCGCCCGCTATCTGAACATTCCGCTGGGCAAGGCCAGCGTGCGGCGCTTCGCCGATCAGGAAATCTTCGTCGAAATCCAGGAGAACGTGCGCGGCGAGGACGTCTTCGTCCTGCAATCGACCTCCTACCCGACCAACGACCACCTGATGGAACTGCTCATCATGATCGATGCGTTCATGCGCTCCTCGGCGCGGCGCATCACGGCGGTCATCCCCTATTTCGGCTATGCGCGCCAGGATCGCCGCGCCTCGGGCCGCACGCCGATCTCGGCCAAGCTGGTCGCCAACATGATCACCCGCGCCGGCGCCTCGCGCGTGCTGACGCTGGACCTGCATGCCGGCCAGATCCAGGGCTTCTTCGACATCCCGACCGACAACCTGTTCTCGGTTCCGGTGATGGCCCGCGACGTGAAGGCGAAGTACAAGCAGCTCAACAACGTCATGGTCGTTTCGCCCGACACCGGCGGCGTGGTGCGCGCCCGTGCGCTGGCCAAGCGCCTCGACGCCCAGCTCGCCATCGTCGACAAGCGTCGCGAGCGCCCCGGCGAGTCGGAGGTCATGAACGTCATCGGCGACGTGCGCGGCAAGGACTGCCTGCTGATCGACGATATCGTCGATTCCGGCGGTACGCTCTGCAACGCGGCCGATGCGCTTCTGGAAAAGGGCGCCACCAGCGTCACCGCCTACATCACCCACGGCGTGCTCTCGGGCGCCGCAGCGAACCGCATCGCCGGCTCGCAACTGCAGGAACTGGTCATCACCGATTCCATCCAGCCGACGCAGACTACGATCGACGCCCCCAACATCCGCACCATCACCATCGCCGACCTTCTCGGCGAGGCGATCTCGCGCACGGCGTCCGAACAGTCGGTGTCCAGCCTGTTCGACTGACGTTTCCGCCAAAATCCCGGGATTAAAATCCCGCCGCCGGTGTTGTTGCCGATAGAGCTTCAACACCGGGAGGTCGTCATGATCCGGCCCATCCTGCTGGCGGGCGCCCTGGCCCTGGCTTCGTCGCCTTCGTTCGGCGAAAGCCTGGCCAGCGCGGGCGGCCGCTATGCGATAGAACCCTCGTCACGCATCGTCTTCAGTGTCGGCCAGGTCGGCGGCGGCGGTATAGAGGGCCAGTTCCGGCAGTTCTCCGGCACTTTCATCATCGATGCCGCGCGCGTCTCGCGCTCGGCGGTGTCCTTCACCCTGCGCCCCGCCAGCGTGCAGGCCGGCCAGCCCCGCATCACCAATTTCCTGCGCTCCTCGGCCGTGTTCGACGTGGACAACCATCCGGCCATCACCTTCCGCTCGACCAGGGTCACGCAGACCGGACCACGCAGCGCCACGGTGGAAGGCGTTCTTTCGGCGCGCGGCGTTGCGCGCCGGGAGAGCTTCGAGGTGGTTCTGCTGCGGCAGCAGGGACGCGGCATCGCCTTCCATGTCACCGGCAACGTGCTGCGCTCGCCCTATGGCATGGATGTCGGCACGCCCATCTATTCCAATGTCGTGAAATTCGACATGACCGTCGAAGGACGCCGGTGATTGCCGAAAATAGCCGGCCGGGGCGGGATTAAAGCTTTCCGGCCGGTGTTGACCCTCGTGTGGGCGGGATGATCCGCGAGCAAACAACCTGGAGGAAAGCACCATGTCCGCAACCACGAAGCTTCTTGCCATCGCAGCCGTCGCCTTCGGCCTTCCGCTTGCCGCCCATGCCGAGGACTATGCCGGCGGTGCGATCAAGACCATGGAAACCAGCAAGGGCGAGGTGCTGACCGACGCCAAGGGCATGACGCTCTATACTTTCGACAAGGATGCCGAAAACACCTCGAACTGCTACGATGACTGCGCCGTGAAGTGGCCGCCGCTGATGGCCGACGCTTCCGCCACCGACGCAGCGCCGTTCACGCTGGTGAGCCGAAAGGACGGTTCCAGGCAGTGGGCGCACAACGGCAAGCCGCTGTATCTGTGGCAGGCCGACAAGCAGCCGGGCGACGTGAGCGGTGACGGAGTGGGCGGTGCCTGGCATGTGGTGAAAGAGTAGGACCGGTTCCAAGCCCATGTCGCAATTCCTGGACCAGGTCGAGGATTGCGTGCCGGCGCTGCGGCGCTACGCACGCGCCCTCACCCACAATGCCGATCTGGCGGACGATCTGGTCCAGGACTGCCTCGAACGGGCGATCCGCAAAAGCAGCCTGTGGCGGCCGACCGGGCCGCTGCGGGCGTGGTTGTTCCGCATGCTGCTGAACATCCACCGCAATGAGTTGCGGCATCGGCGCCGCGCCCCGGACACCATGCCGATGACCGACCTCGTGGCGGAACCGCAGGTGCAAAGCGCTTCGCCCGGCCGGCTGGCGCTGGCCGAGACGGCGCGGGCCATGCAGGAACTGCCGGCCGACCAGCGCGAGGCGCTGCTTCTGATCGCCGTCGAGGGCTTCAGCTACGCCGATGCGGCAGCGGTTCTCGACATACCGGTGGGCACACTGATGTCGCGCCTCGGACGGGCGCGCGCGACGCTGCGCAGCCTTACGGAGGAAGGCGGGCCGAAACTGAGGACGATGAAATGACCGGCGACACCAGTCCGATCACCGAAAGCGACCTGCTCGCCTATGCCGACGGGCTGCTTGACGATGATCGTCGCACCGAGATCGAGCGGCATCTCGCCGACAACCCCGTGCTTGCCGAGGATGTCGGCCACTGGCGCAGGCAAAACGAGACGCTGCGCGAACTTTACGGCCATGTCGCGCGCGAGACGGTGCCGGCCCGGCTTTCCGCGCATCGCATGGCCCACCGGGTGAAGGCCGAAACGAACCGCAACTGGCGTATGGCCGCGGCCGCGGTCCTGCTGGTGACGGCCGGCGCCGTTTCGGGCTGGTTCGGGCGCGACATGATGGCGGCAGGCTCGCTCGCCGACAGCTCGATGATCAGCGAAGCCCTGGCCGCCCACAGCCTCTATACGCGCGAGGTGCTGCATCCAGTGGAAGTGCGCGGCGACCAGGAAGCCCATCTGGCCGCCTGGCTGTCGAAGCGGCTCGACCGCCCTCTCGTCATCCCCGACCTTCGCGACGAGGGGCTGACGCTGGTGGGTGGGCGGTTGCTGCCGGCCAATGGCGGCGCGGCCGCGCAGTTCATGTATGAGGACGATGGCGGCCGGCGCGTCACCCTCTACGTCGTGCCCACCCAGAACGGCAAGGAAACCTCGCTGCGCTATGTCGCCGCCGGCGCCCTCGAATCCTTTGCCTGGACCGAAGCGACGCTGGGCTGCGCGCTGGTCGGCGACCTGCCCAAGGAACGGCTTCAGGAGATCGCCGTGCGCGCCTACCGGCAATTGAGCTGAAAGCACCGAGGCATGGGAGAAGGCCATGTGGCGCAATACGCAGGCCGGCTACGGGCTCGCAGCGCAAGTTCTGCATTGGCTGATCGCGCTGCTGTTCGCCTGCCAGCTCGCGCTGGGTTACCTCACCCAGGCAAGCGCCGATGATCCCGCGCTGCAATTCCGGCTCTATCAATGGCACAAATCGCTGGGCTTCCTCATCCTGGCGCTGGCCCTGCTCAGACTCGGCTGGTGGGCGATCGGCATCCGACCGGCGCCGGCCGGGCATATGGGCCGGCTGGAAAGGCTGGCCGCCTATGCAGCCCACTCCCTGTTGCTCGGCCTGACCATTGTGGTGCCGCTGGCGGGCTGGGCAGTGGTGTCGGCGTCGCCGCTCGCCATACCCAGCTACGCCTTCGACCTGGTCGTCATACCCAACCTTCCGCTGGCGGCCTCGGACGCGGCGGAAGCGTTCTGGTCACGCATCCATGCCTTGCTGGCCTACGGCACGGGGCTGCTGGCGCTGGGCCATGCGCTGGCCGCGCTGCACCACCATTTCGTTCGCCGCGACGACACCTTGCGGCGCATGGTCCGTCCGTTTCGCAAACACGCCGGCTGGAAATAGCCGCAACAACGCATTAAAGTGCGGCTACGGCCGGAGGCGGCCGGCAGCCCGCGCCCCCAAAAGGGCATGGCGAACGCCTCCCGCGAGCCTTCCTGAACGTTTCACCGTCAGGCGAAGGCGTCGGCAATGCGGGCACCGACGAGAGCTTCGCCGTGACGAAAGGAACGGACATGCGGGATTACCGCGATGCAAAGGCCATGGCGAAGGCCATGCGCGAGGCACTGGCCGCACAGCATATCGACATCACCCACAGCCAGGCCCTGGAAATCGTCGCACGCCAGTTCGGGCTGGCGAACTGGAACATCCTTGCGCACAAGATCGACACCGCCGCCCCGGACACCGGCGCGATCGCCTTCGAGGGGGCCGTGCCCATCGTGCGCATCTTCGACGTCGCCAAGGCGCACGAGTTCTATCTCGGCTTCCTCGGCTTCAGCGTGGACTGGGAGCATCGCTACGGCGACAACTTCCCGCTCTACACGCAGGTTTCGCGCGCCGGCCTGCGGCTGCACCTGTCCGAGCATGCGGGCGACGCCACGCCCGGCGGCAACATGTGCGTCTACATGACCGGCATCCGCGACCTGCACAGGGAACTGTCGGCCAGGAACTACCGCTACATGAAACCGGGGCTGGAGGATGAGGGAACGCGGCTGGAACTGGAGGTCATCGACCCGTTCAACAACCGCATCCGCTTCATGGAGCTGAAGGACGGCTGAGCATGCCGCTCTCGTCGGGCCGGGAAGTCCGGCCCGGCCTCTCCCCCTCGCGCGAGCCGCGCAGATAGCTGCGGGGCGCCGAGCCCAGCATCCGCTTGAACATGGTGGTGAAGGCCGGGACGCTGTCATAGCCGAGGTCGAGCGCGACACTGGTGATCGGCTCGCCATCGGCCAGGCGCGGCAGCGCCGCGAACAGCAGCGCCTGTTGGCGCCATGTCGAAAGCGACAGGCCGGTCTCGCGATGGAAGGTACGGGTGAAGGAACGCCGGCTCATGCCGAGCCATTCCGCCCAGTCGTCGATGGTCGTGTGGGGCGAAGGTTCGGCGACGAAACGACGGCATAGCGAGTCGATCCGCGGGTCGGAGGGAAACGGCAGGCCGAGCGGCCGTTCCGGCAGGCGCGGGATCTCGTGCAGCAGGAGGTTGAGCACCAGCACGGCCCGCTCCGACGGCACCGGCCGAACAGGCAGTTGCACCGCCTCGACGATCAGGCTGCGCATCAGGTCGCTGACCGCAACCACACGCAGGCGCGACGGCAACCCCTCTATCGCATCCGGCACGACATAGACCGAGCGCATCCTGACATCGCCCAGCATCTCCACCGAGTGCACGATGCCGGCCGGAATCCACATGGCATGGTCGGGCGGCACCATCCAGCGGCCGAAATGCGTCTTGACCAGCACCACGCCGGTCAGCGCATGCAGCAACTGGCAGCGGCTGTGCTCATGGTCGGGAACCCTGTGGCCGTCGGGATAGTCGCTGGGCATGGCCACGATCTGGTCGCTGGCCTGCTCCAGCCATTTCAATCGGCGCAGATGCGTCTCGAACAGATCGGTCCGGCCGCCGGCCGTTTCCGGATGTGCAGTCGCCATGCTTATTGGCCCACTCGCGAAAGTAATGGACCAAACCACGAAAGAAACCGCATTGCAACAGGACTATAAGCCCGAGCTTGGAATTGATGCGATGCCTGAGCGCACGGAGCCTGCCTTGACCGATACCGCCCTGCCCGCCCAACGCGCCTCCGCGACCGGCACGGCCTTTACCGTGATCCTGGCGGTGAGCCTGTGCCACGGCATCAACGACATCATGCAGTCGCTCCTGTCGGCGATCTATCCGTTGCTGAAGGACAATTACGGCCTCGACTTCTGGCAGATCGGCCTCCTGACCTTCACCTTCCAGGTCACCGCCTCGCTGCTGCAGCCGGTGGTCGGGCTGGTCACCGACCGCAGGCCGATGCCGTTCTCGCTGCCGGTCGGCATGACGTCTTCGCTGATCGGGCTGGTCGTGCTCGCCTATGCCGGCCACTACTGGGCCTTGCTGTTGGGCGCCTCGCTGATCGGCATCGGCTCGTCCATATTCCATCCGGAATCCTCGCGCATCGCCCGCCTCGCCTCGGGCGGCCGGCATGGGCTGGCGCAATCCCTGTTCCAGGTGGGCGGCAATGCCGGCCAGGCCATCGGCCCGCTGCTGGCCGCCTTCGTGGTCGTTCCCTTCGGCCAGTCGAGCATCGCCTGGTTCGCGCTCGCATCGCTGCTCGGCATCATCGTGCTCTATCAGGTCGGCAACTGGTACAAGCGGTTGCGGGCCCGGAACGCGGCAAGCGCCAAGTCGGCGGCACCCGTCCTCGTGCTGCCGCGTAAGCGCGTCGCCTGGGCGCTCACGGTGCTGACCATCCTCGTCCTGTCGAAGAACGCCTATATGGCGGGACTTTCCAGCTATTACACCTTCTATGTCATCGAGAAGTTCGGCGTTTCGGTGCAGATGTCACAGGTCCTGCTCTTCGCCTTCCTCGGCGCCAGCGCGCTCGGCATCCTGCTCGGCGGGCCGTTCGGCGACCGCTTCGGCCAGAAGGCGATGATCTGGTTCTCCATCGTCGGCGTCATCCCGTTCACGCTGGCCCTGCCCTACGCGAACTATGAATGGACGATCATCCTCACCATCCTGATCGGCCTCATCATGTCGTCGGCCTTCTCCAACATCGTCGTGTTCGCACAGGAACTGGTGCCGGGCCGCGTCGGCATGATCGCCGGCATCTTCTTCGGCTTCGCCTTCGGCATGGGCGGCATCGCGGCGGCGCTGCTGGGCGTGGTCGCCGACGCCAAGGGCATCGAATATGTCTACCATGCCTGCTCCTACCTGCCGCTGATCGGCCTGCTGACCATCTTCCTGCCGAGCATGAAGCAGGCGCGGGCCGCCCAGGCCTGAAGACGACCGGCCGCCGAGGGCTTCCGGCGCCCGCGGCCTTGCGCGGGCACGCCCCTTCCGCTATAGAGCCGCCAGCCGCGTAGACACCCTTGGAGGCAACGCGGTCGAAGCCCGCCTTCCCGCATCGTCACCACCTGCCCGGCAGGCATGGCGTTTCGGGACGTGCGGTGTTTCCACGTTTGTGCCGGGAGAGTCCCGCTACAAGCGCTCCGCACACTATGAAAGGAAATGCCATGAGCACCAGCTACGAGCTCAAGGCCGAGACGCGCGAAAGGGTCGGTAAGGGGTCCGCCCGTGCCATTCGCCGTGAAGGCAAGATTCCCGCAGTCATCTATGGCGACAAGCAGCCTCCCCTGGCCATCGTCGTGTCGTACAAGGACATCTTCTACAAGATCCACGGCGGCGGCTTCATGACCACCGTTGCCACCATCGACGTGGACGGCAAGAAGATCCGCGTCCTGCCGAAGGACTACCAGCTCGACACGGTCCGCGACTTCCCGATGCATGTCGATTTTCTGCGCGTCAGCGCCAAGTCGGAAGTCACCGTGAACGTTCCGGTCCACTTCATCAACGAAGAGAAGTCGCCCGGCCTGAAGCGCGGCGGCGTGCTCAACGTCGTGCGCCATGACGTCGAATTCGTCTGCCCGGCCGACTCCATCCCGGACTCGATCACCGTCGATCTGGAAGGCACCGAGATCGGCGACGTCATCCACATCTCCTCGATCAAGCTGCCGAAGGGCGTCAAGCCGGTGATCGCCGACCGCGACTTCACCGTGGCCACCGTGGCCGGCTCCGCCGCCGCCAAGTCCGACGCCGACGGCGAAGAGGCTGTGGCCGAGGAAGAAGAGAAGTAATTCTCCACGCCCGGAGGCTGACGATGCTGCTCTTTGTGGGCCTCGGCAATCCGGGCGCGAAATATGCGGACAACCGGCACAATGTCGGGTTCATGGCGGCGGACGCGATTGCCCGCCGCCATTCCTTTTCGCCCTGGACGCGCAAGTTCCAGGCCGAGATCGCCGAAGGCCGGCTGGACGGCGAGAAGGTGCTGCTGATCAAGCCGCAGACCTTCATGAACCTCTCCGGCCAGGCGGTCGGCGAGGCGATGCGCTTCTACAAGATCGACCCCTCCGCCGTTACCGTTTTCTACGACGAGATCGACCTGGAGCCCGGCAAGGTGCGGGTGAAGAAGGGCGGCGGCGCCGGCGGCCACAACGGCATCCGCTCGCTCGACCAGCATATCGGCAAGGACTATCGCCGGGTGCGCATCGGCGTCGGCCATCCGGGCGTGCGCGAGATGGTGCACGGCCACGTGCTGGGCGATTTCGCCAAGGCCGATCGTGAGTGGCTGGACGTGCTGCTGGATGCGATCGCCGACAATGCCGGCCTGATCGCCGGCAACGACGACAGTTCCTTCATGAACCGCATCACGCTCGCCCTGCGCGACAAGCTCCAGCCAACCGGCGAACACGACACACCTCCGGCCAAAAAAAAGACTCCTAAGGCCCAGAGCCATATCAGGCAGGCTCGCCAGCAGGCACCGGCCATCAACGTTCCCGAAAACGGTCCGATGGCCGCGATGCTCAAGAAGCTGTTCGGCAAGGAATAGCCAGCCCGGCCTTGACGACCGGCAACCCTATCGACCATAGCCGGGAATACTCCCCCAGCAGGACAGGATCAGCAAATCATGGGTTTCAAATGCGGCATCGTCGGCCTGCCCAATGTCGGCAAGTCGACGCTCTTCAACGCACTGACCAAGACGGCCGCCGCGCAGGCCGCCAACTATCCGTTCTGCACCATCGAGCCGAACACCGGCGAGGTGGCGGTTCCCGACCCGCGCCTGAAGAAGATCGCGGCGGCGGCCGGCTCCAAGGAGATCATCCCCACCCGCATTTCCTTCGTCGACATCGCCGGCCTGGTGCGCGGCGCCTCCAAGGGCGAAGGGCTGGGCAACCAGTTCCTCGCCAATATCCGCGAGGTCGACGCCATCGTGCACGTGCTGCGCTGCTTCGAGGATGACGACATCACCCATGTCGAGGGCCGCATCGACCCGGTGGCGGATGCGGAGACGGTCGAGACCGAGCTGATGCTGGCCGACCTGGAGAGCCTCGAGCGCCGCATCGTCCAGACCCGCAAGCGCGCCACCGGCAAGGACAAGGAATCCATCACCGTGCTGCCGATGATGGAAAAGGCGCTGGAACTGCTCCAGAACGGCAAGCCGACGCGCGTGCTGCTCGACGGCATCGCCGCCGAGGACCTGCGCATTCTCCAGAGCCTCAACCTGCTCACCTCGCATCCCGTCCTCTATGTCTGCAACGTCGCCGAAAGCGACGCTGCCAGCGGCAACGAACACACCAAGGCCGTGGAGACCATGGCGGAGGCGCAAGGGGCGCGCGTGGTCGTCATTTCGGCAGCCATCGAGGCCGAAGTGGCCCAGCTTCCCGACGAGGAAGCACAGGAATTCCTCGCTTCCATGGGGCTGGAGGAACCGGGTCTCGACCGACTGATCCGCGCCGGCTACGAGCTTCTGCATCTCATCACCTACTTCACCGCCGGCCCCAAGGAGACGCGCGCCTGGACCGTCGAGCGCGGCACCAAGGCCCCGCAGGCCGCCGGCGTCATCCACACCGATTTCGAGCGCGGCTTCATCCGCGCTCAGACCATCGCCTATGACGATTTCGTCACGCTGGGCGGCGAGGTCGCGGCCAAGGAAGCCGGCAAGGCCCGCGACGAAGGCAAGGAATATGTGGTGCAGGATGGCGACATCATGCTGTTCAGGTTCAACACCTGAACGAGGCCGTTCGCTACGAAGCCGCGGGCGGGCATGCCCGCCCCGCGCTTGCGAAACGGGCCGGCAGCGTCCATGGTGATCGTACAAGCTTGAACGGGATTTGGCGGATGGCGGCGAAGAAGTGGGCCTATGAGGATTTCGAGGTGGGCGCCTCGCTCGATCTCGGCTCCAAACTGGTGACGGCCGAGGAGATCGTGGAATTCGCCTCGCAATTCGATCCCCAGCCGATGCATCTGGACGAGGAAGCCGGCAAGGCCAGCGTTCTGGGCGGGCTGGCGGCTTCCGGCTGGCACACCTGCTGCATCTTCATGCGCCTGATGTGCGATGCGTTCCTGCTCGATTCCACCTCGCAGGGCTCACCCGGCATCGATCAGGTCAAATGGAAGAAACCGGTGCTGGCCGGCGACAGGCTGACGGCGCGATCCACCATTCTGGGCAAGCGCCTGTCGTCGTCCCGCCCCGGCCTCGGCTTCGTCTCCATGCGCGCCGAGATGGTCAACCAGCGCGGCGAGAGCGTGTTCGAGCTGGAGAACACCGGCATGTTCCTAAGCCGCGAGGCCGCCCGATGACACTGGATGAATTCCTCGGCATCGGCGTGACGAAGACGATCGGCGCGCACACCTTCCAGGCCGGCGAGATCAAGGCCTTCGCCGCCAAATACGATCCGCAGCCCTTCCATCTCGACGAGGAAGCCGCGCGCCGCAGCGTCCTGGGCGGCCTGTGCGCCTCCGGCTGGCACACCGCCTCCATGTTCATGCGCTTCGACGCGCTCGACCGCATGGCCGCCATGAAGGGCTGGCAGGGCGCCGGTCCGGCACCGGAATTCGGCCCCTCCCCCGGCTTCCGCAATCTGAAATGGCTGAAGCCGGTCTATTCCGGCCAGACCATCACCTTCGCCCGCACCGGGCTTTCGCATCGCCCGCTCGCATCGCGGCCCGGCTGGGTCATGTTCAGCATCAGGGGCGAAGCCTTCGATCCGGGCGGCGACAAGGTGTTCGAATTCGAGAACGCCATGCTCGTGAAGGTCGGCGACCGAAAGGACTAATCGCCCTCAAAGGCGATCAGGGTCCGCACCGATACGCCGAGCGCTTCCAGCTTGCGGCGTCCGCCGAGGTCGGGCAGGTCGATGACGAAACAGGCGGCGACGATATCGGCGCCGATCTGACGCAGCAGCTTCACCGCCGCCTCCGCCGTGCCGCCGGTGGCGATGAGATCGTCGATGACGATCACCTTTTCGCCCGGCTTCACGCCGTCGCGGTGCATTTCCATCTCGTCAAGGCCGTATTCCAGGCTGTAGGCCACCCGCACGGTCTCATGCGGCAGCTTGCCCTTCTTGCGGATCGGCACGAAGCCGGCGGAAAGCCGGTGCGCCACGGCGCCGCCAAGGATGAAGCCGCGCGCCTCGATCCCCGCGATCTTGTCGATGCCGAGGTCGGCAAACGGCTCCACCAGCCCGTCCACCGCCGTTGCAAAGGCATCCGCATCGCCCAGAAGCGTGGTGATGTCGCGGAACTGCACGCCGGGCTTCGGATAGTCGGGAATGGTGCGGATGGAAGCGAGCAGCTTGTCGCGGACAGAAGTGTTCATAGGCAGGTTCCCTTGGCGCGCCAGTTTTACGGTACTCGACCCAAAAGAAAAGGGCGCCAGACAGCGCCCTCTCCTTTTCAAGCTATCGGCCTGTGCGGTCAGTGCGGGACGTTGGCCCACACCCTGCGCTTGGTGGCGTACATAAGGCCCGCAAACAGAACCAGGAACACGACCACCCGGAAGCCGGTCTTCTTGCGAGCCTCCAGATGCGGCTCGGCAGCCCACATCAGAAATGCGGACACGTCGCGCGAATACTGGTCGACGGTCTGCGGCGCGCCGTCGTCATAGGTCACCTGATCGTCGGACAGCGGCGGCGCCATGGCCAGCGACTTGCCGCCGATGAAATAGGGGTTGTAGTGCGTGCCTTCGGCGATTTCCATGCCTTCCGGCGGCTCTTCGTCATAGCCGGTCAGCAGCGAGTAGATGTAGTCCGGCCCGTTCTCGGCATACTGCGTGAAGATGTCGAAGATGAAGGTCGGGAAGCCGCGCTCCACGCCGCGCGCCTTGGCGATCAGCGAGAAGTCCGGCGGAGCCGCGCCGCCATTGGCCGCCGCGGCGGCCTGGTGGTTCGGGAACGGCGAGGTGAAATGATCGGACGGAAGGCCGGGACGCTCGAACATGTCGCCGTCGTCGTTGGGGCCGTCCTCGATGGTGTATTCGGCGGCGAAGGCCTTCACCTGCGCCTCGGAGTAGCCGAGGTCTTCCAGCGTGCGGAACGCCACCAGATCCATCGAATGACAGGCCGAGCAGACTTCCTTGTAGACCTTGAGGCCGCGCTGGAGCTGGGCCTTGTCATAGGTGCCGAACGGACCCGCAAAGCTCCAGTCCACATATTTCGGCTTATGGATGGGGAAATGCGTCGGCTCGGCCGCGTTGTGGCCCTCGTCCTGGGCGATGGCGGCGCCAGCAGCCATCACGAAGCCCAGGGCAGCCAGTGAAGCGAGAATCTTCTTCATACCCAAATTCCTCTCGAAAGACTCTTCGCTCAGCCTCGGGTTTCCGGTGACGCGGCCGCGCCCTCGGGATGGACGGCTCCGCCGGCCTTGTTCTTTTCCAGCACCGCCTCGGTGATCGAGTTGGGCAGCCGCCTCGGCGTCTCGATCAGGCCCAGCACCGGCATGATGACGAGGAAGAACGCGAAGTAATAGAGCGTCGCGATCTGCGCCATGATGACGTAGGTGCCCTCCGCCGGACGCGAGCCCAGCCAGCCGAGGAAGATGGAGTTGATGACGAAGATCCAGAAGAACAGCCGGTACCACGGACGGTAGACGGCGGAGCGAACCTTCGAGGTGTCGAGCCACGGCACCACGAACAGGACCGCGATGGCGCCGAACATGGCCAGCACGCCGCCCAGCTGGGAGTTGAGCGGCCCGATGTTGACGGTGATGGCGCGCAGGATGGCGTAGAACGGCAGGAAGTACCATTCGGGAACGATGTGCGCCGGGGTCTTCAGCGGGTCGGCCTGGATGTAGTTGTCCGGATGGCCGAGATAGTTCGGCATGTAGAAGATGAAGTAGGCGAAGACGAGCAGAAACACGATCATGCCCAGCGCGTCCTTGATGGTCGCATAGGGCGTGAAGGCCACGGTATCGGTCTTCGACTTCACCTCGATGCCGGTCGGGTTGTTCTGGCCGGTGACGTGCAGCGCCCATACGTGCAGCACGACGACGCCGGCGATCATGAACGGCAGCAGGTAATGCAGCGCGAAGAAGCGGTTCAGCGTCGGGTTGTCGACCGCGAAGCCACCGAGAAGCAGCTCCTGGATCCAGGTGCCGACCACCGGAATGGCGGTGAAGAAGCCAGTGATGACGGTGGCGCCCCAGAAGGACATCTGGCCCCAGGGCAGCACATAGCCCATGAAGCCGGTCGCCATCATCAGCAGGTAGATGATACAGCCGAGGATCCACAGCAGCTCGCGGGGCGCCTTGTAGGAGCCGTAGTAGAGGCCGCGCATGATGTGGAGATAGACGGCGATGAAGAAGAACGACGCGCCGTTGGAGTGCATGTAGCGCAGCAGCCAGCCGGAGTTGACGTCGCGCATGATCTTCTCGACCGAGCCGAAGGCGATGCTCGTGTCGGAAACGTAGTGCATGGCCAGGACGATGCCGGTCAGGATCTGGGAAACCAGCATGATCGACAGGATGCCGCCGAACGTCCACATGTAGTTCAGGTTGCGCGGCACCGGGTAGGCGATGAAGCTGTCGTAGACCAGCCGCGGCAGCGGCATGCGTTCATCGAACCAGCGACCGATCCCGGTCTTCGGCGTATAGGTGGAGTGTCCCTCGCTCATCGAATTGTCCCCTGCCTCAGCCGATGCGGATCTTGGTGTCGGAAATGAACTCGAAGGTCGGCACCGCCATGTTCTCGGGCGCCGGGCCTTTGCGGATGCGGCCGGCCGTATCGTAGTGCGAGCCGTGGCACGGGCAGAACCAGCCGCCGAAATCGCCCTGCTGGCCGAGCGGGATGCAGCCCAGATGGGTGCAGACGCCGACCATGACCAGCCAGTTCTCCTTGCCCTCGCCGGCCGAGCGATCGACGTCGGTGGCGGGCGCGTCGGAACCGATATTGGCGTTGCGGGCCAGCGGGTCCTTCAGTTCTTCAAGCTTGACCGCCTGCGCAGCCTCGATTTCCTGAGGCGTGCGGTTGCGCACGAACACCGGCTTGCCGCGCCACTTGACGGTCAGCGACATGCCCGGCTCCAGCGCCGCGACGTCCACCTCGACCGACGACAGCGCGCGCGTCGAAGCGTCGGGGCGCATCTGGTCGATGAACGGCCAGGCCACGGCTCCGGCACCAACGACGCCGGCCATGCCGGTGGCGATGTATAGAAAATCTCGACGGGCTGGATTTTCGATATCGGTTGCGCTCACGGGTGACTGATCCTTTCGCCTCATCCGTGCCGAAGATCGAGCCCTGTCCCCGCTCAAACGCCAGCCTTCCACGCATGGCAAAAGGCTAGCGAATTCCTCCGGCATTTGGACTTCGGTTTATGCGCGAAGCCATCACTTGTCCAGACCGCAACATGACAGGAGGGCAGATTGTCGCGCCCGGCGCGAAATGCCGGTTTTTCGGGCTTTCGGCCTGTCCGGGCGAGCATGCGCGGCGCGTTGCCCACACCCTTGTCAGGCCGGGCGCGTCTCTTCGAGCGGACTTTCCTCGTTGAACAGGAAGCCGCCGGATTGCCGCTTCCACAGCCTTGCATAGAGCCCGTCGAGCGCCACCAGCTCGTCATGCGTGCCCTCCTCGACGATGCGCCCACGGTCGAGCACCACCAGCCGGTCGAGCGCTGCGATGGTGGACAGGCGGTGGGCGATGGCGATGACCGTCTTGCCCTCCATCAGCCTGTGGAGATTTTCCTGGATCGCCGCCTCGACATCCGAATCGAGCGCCGAAGTCGCCTCGTCGAGGATGAGAATCGGTGCGTCCTTGAGAAAGACGCGCGAGATCGCCACGCGCTGGCGCTGGCCTCCGGAAAGCTTGACCCCGCGTTCGCCGACGAAGGCGTCGTAGCCGTGGCGGCCCTTGTTGTCCTGCAAGGCGAGGATGAATTCATGCGCCTCGGCCTTCTTCGCCGCCGCGATCACCTCGGCATCGGTCGCGTCCGGCGCGCCGAGCCTGATATTGTCGCGCAGCGAGCGGTGGAACAGCGCCGTCTCCTGGCTGACCACGCCGATATTGGCGCGCAGCGAGTTCTGCGTGACCGCCGCGATATCCTGGCCGTCGATGGCGATCCTGCCGCCCTCGGTGTCGTAGAGGCGCAGGATGAGGTTGACGAGCGTGGTCTTGCCCGCCCCCGAGGGGCCGACCAATCCGACCTTCTCGCCCGGCCGCACGACGAGGTCGATGCCGTCCAGAACGCATTGCCCCTTGCCGTAGTGGAAGGTGAGGTCCTTCACGTCGATCCGGCCGCCGGCCACGACAAGCTCCTTCGCATCGGGCGCATCGACCAGCCCGAGCGGCTGCGAGATCAGCGCCTTGGAATTTTCCAGCACGCCGAGATTCCGCAGGATGCCGTTGAGCTGCATCATCAGCCGCCCGAGCAGCATGTTGAGGCGCAGCACCAGCGACAGGGTGAAGGCGACCGCACCGACGGTGATGGCGCCCTCCACCCACAGATAGATGGCAAAGCAGGCGATCAGCGTGATCATCACACCCGACAGCAGCGTCAGCGCCATGCGCACGCCGGTGAGCCGACGCGTGAACGGCCGCAACGCGCCGAGATAGATGTCGAAGCCGCTGCGCAGATAGCGGTCGTCGCCGTCGGCGGCAAACAGCTTCAGCGTCTGCACATTGGAATAGGAATCGACGATGCGGCCGTTGATCATCGAACCCGCCTCGGCCGTGGCCTCCGCGTGCTTGCGGATTTCCGGCAGGTAGGTGCGCGCCAGCCAGCCGAAGGCGACGATCCACACCATTACCAGCGCCGCCAGCCGCCAGTCGAGCCCGGCGACCAGCGCCAGCGTGGTGACGGTGTAGACGATCATGAACCACACGACCTCGATGAAGCTTTCCATGAGGTCGCCGGTCGCCTGCCCCGCCTGCCACACCTTGGTGGCGATGCGGCCGGCGAAATCGTTCTGGAAGAAGGAATAGGACTGGCGCGAGACATGCCGGTGCGCCTGCCAGCGCACCAGATTGTAGAAGCCGGGCGTGATGGTCTGCTCGTCGAGCAGCGCCGACAGGCCCACCACAAGGGTGCGGATGACCAGCACCACGACGACCATGAACACAAGTTCCCAGCCGGCCGCGTCCCACAGCACCGCCCAGCTCCGCTCCGCCGGAAGCTGGTCGAGTATGTCGACCAGCCGCCCGACGAAGTAGAACAGGCCCGCTTCCACCAGGGGTGCCACGCCGCCGATGACCAGCATGGCGAAGAAGGCGAATTTCGCCTGCCCGACATAGTGCCAGAGGAAGCCGCCGACGGTGGCGGGCGGCCGCAGGCTGCCGGGTTCGCGGAAGGGATCGACCCTCGCCTCGAACCAGTTGTAGATGGCCTTCATCATCGCGGGCACCCCGCCGGGTCAGCGCTGGGAAATTGCCGTTCGGCGGGGCAGGTGTCGATCATTCGGCCGGCTCTTCTCCAAGTTCGAGCTTCATGCGGGCGGCAGGCTCGTGCTGACCGTCGTCATCGATCAGGAAACCGCCGGACTGGCGCTGCCAGAGCTGGGCGTAGAGGCCGCCCCGCCCGATCAGCTCGTCATGCGTGCCTTCCTCGATGACGCGGCCCTTGTCCATGACGACCAGCCGGTCCATTGCCGCGATGGTCGAAAGCCGGTGGGCGATGGCAATGACGGTCTTGCCCTGCATGAGCCTGTAGAGGTTCTCCTGAATGGCGGCCTCGACCTCCGAGTCGAGCGCGGAGGTTGCCTCGTCGAGGATGAGAATCGGTGCGTCCTTCAGCATAACACGCGCGATGGCGATGCGTTGCCTCTGGCCGCCCGAAAGCTTCACGCCCCGTTCGCCGACATGGGCGTCCAAGCCCTTGCGGCCCTTGGCGTCGCCAAGCCCGGCGATGAAGTCGAGCGCCTCGGCCCGCCGTGCCGCCTCGATCACCATCTCCTCGGTCGCATCGGGACGGCCGTAGAGGATGTTGTCGGCGACCGAGCGGTGCAGCAGCGAGGTGTCCTGCGTGACCATGCCGAGGTGGGCGCGCAGCGAATCCTGGGTGACGGCAGCGATGTCCTGCCCGTCGATCAGGATGCGCCCGCGCTCGAGGTCGTAGAAGCGCAGCAGCAGGTTGACCAGCGTCGACTTGCCCGCGCCCGAGCGGCCGACGATGCCCACCTTCTCGCCCGGCCTCACGGTCAGCGACAGGTGCTCGATGATGCCCTTCTTCTTGCCGTAGTGGAAACCGATATCGTCGAAGCGGATCGCGCCCTTGTCGACCACCAGTTCCTTCGCCCCCGGCTTGTCCTCGACCAGGCGCGGCATGGAGATCGAGCCGATGCCGTCCTGCACCGTGCCGATGTTCTCGAACAGGCCCGAGACTTCCCACATGATCCACTGCGACATGCCCCACAGCCGCAGCACCAGGCCGATGACGACCGCGACGGCGCCGATCGACACCTGCTGGCCCAGCCACAGCCAGATCGACAGGCCGGCGACGGACGCCAGGAGCAGCGAGTTCAGGAGATAGAGCACGCCATAGAGGCTGGTGACCAGCCGCATGGAGCGATAGACCGTGTCGAGGAACAGGGCCATGCTTTCGCGCGCATAGCTCGCCTCGCGCCGCGCATGCGAGAACAGCTTGACCGTCTGGATGTTGGTGTAGCTGTCGACGATGCGGCCCGTCATCAAAGAGCGCGCGTCGGCCTGCTCCTGGCCGACCTTGCCGAGCCGCGGCACGAAATAGCGCAGAAGCAGCAGATAGCCGGCCAGCCACACCAGAAGCGGGGCGGCCAGCCGCCAGTCGGCCGAGCCGACGATGACCAATACGCCGATGAAATAGACGACGACATAGTTGAGCACGTCGACCAGCTTGATGACGCAGTCGCGCACGGCCAGCGCCGTCTGCATCAGCTTGGTGGCGATGCGGCCGGCGAACTCGTCCTGATAGAAGGTCATCGACTGCTTTAGCAGGTAGCGGTGCACCTGCCAGCGGATGCGCATCGGATGATTGCCCATCAGCGTCTGCGTATGGATCAGCGACTGGAACCACACGGTCGCGGGCAACACCACCAGCACGACCAGCGCCATGCCGGCCAGCTTCCAGCCTTCCGTTTGCAGGAAGGTCTCGCGGTCGTGCGCCGACAGCCAGTCGACGATCGAGCCGAGGAACTGGAACATCCACACCTCGGTGATGGCGATGGCCGCGATCAGCACCGCGTCGAGGGCGATATAGGGCCACGCACCGCGCGTGTAGTGCACGCAGAAGGCGACCAGGGATTTCGGCGGCTCCACCGGCTCCTCGGCCGGGAACGGATTGAGCCTGTTTTCAAACCAGCGAAACATCTTTGCTCTCTTGCGTTCAAATTTCGATGCCCGCAGAACGGCGCGGGAGCGCCGGGAGCGCAGCCGCGGATGCGGCCGCATGCGGGGAATATAGGTCCGCCTGGCAGAACGCCCATGGAAGGGCGTTGAACGAGGCGGAGGCTTGAAGATCTGATTGGCGGGACAAGTCGGGATTCCTGCTCGAAACCGGGAAAGGTTCAGGCGGGAATCGAATCGAACGTGCTTGCTAGGTCAGATGACGTCGAACCGACTGCCGCCGTCAGGCGATTGGCCGGAGGCGATGGATGATTGCGTACATCAGTATCTGCATACCCGCCTCCTTCGGTTCGAGTTGACAATGGCGCTCCTATATACCCATTCGCACCCCGTGGCCAGACGACAGGCGCGCCGACCGATGATGCCAGCACCACCTGTGGCCGAATTGCAACTTGGAATAGAGCAAGCTTTTGGAAACCCGTCCGCGCATCGCCCTCTACCAGCCGGACATCGCCGGCAACACCGGCACCATATTGCGGCTCGCCGCCTGCCTTGGGCTTGGCGTCGACATCATCGAGCCGGCGGGATTCGACCTCTCCGACCGGGCGCTGAAGCGCGCCGGCATGGACTACCTGGAAATGGCGGCGCTGACCCGCCATGTCGACTGGAAGGCGTTCGAGGAAGCGCGGCAAGGCAAGGGGCATCGCCTCATTCTGCTCTCGACCAGGGCGGCGACCGCCTACACCGATTTCGCCTTTGCGCCGACCGACATCCTGCTGTTCGGACGCGAATCGGCTGGCGTTCCCGACCATGTGCATGCGGCGGCGGATGCGCGCCTGCTCATTCCCATGGTCGAAGGGGCGCGCAGCATCAACATCGCCCTGTCGGCCGCGATGGTGGCCGGCGAGGCGCTCAGGCAGTTGCGGTGAGGGTCAGTCCGCCGCCGGCAGCCGGCGGATGGTGAACTCGATGATGTCGCCCGGCCTCTCGAACCAGCTTTCGATCTCGGTCCAGTAGGCCTGCTTCGGCCAGCGCTGGAACCATTCCTGCGCCTTGGCGCGCGCCTCGGGACGGGACAGGACGAAGGTTTCCCTGAGGAAGCCGTCGCGCGACCTGCTGCCGCGCTCCGTCCGGCTGCGTTCCAGCCGTTTCCTGAGGCCATCCAGCGGCGGTCTTGCGGGCGTGCGCAAAAAAGCCTCCTTGACGCTTGCCTCACAGAGATTAGGGATCACGGCCGCAAAAGACGAGTCATTTTACGGGCCGCGGGGCCCGCAAGCGGAGACGCCAGTGCAGCAACGACCCGAGATCCCGGCAGGACTGCCGGCCGACATCGAAGAAAAGAAGCAGACGGCAAGGATCTGGTTCGAGGAATTGCGCGACCGCATCTGCGCGGCTTTCGAAGCGCTGGAGGACGAACTGTCCGGCCCGCAATCCTCATGGACGCCCGGCCGCTTCGAGCGCAGCCCGTGGGAGCGCGACGAAGGTCGCGGCGGCGGCGGCGTCATGTCGATCATGAAAGGCCGGCTGTTCGAGAAGGTTGGCGTTCATACCTCGACGGTCCATGGCGAGTTCTCGCCCGAGTTCCGC
>WPCJ01340411.1_pt1 | contig 40680 bp, 38 predicted proteins | sample 5399831 | NCBI WGS metagenome assembly WPCJ01 (sample SAMN12869470, study PRJNA574797) | sludge metagenome | isolation source: wastewater treatment of pH10 | place: China:Beijing | collected 2019-05-20 | reverse complement strand
GGCCCGCATCGTCGTGATCGGCGGTGGCGTCGTCGGCACGCATGCTGCCCGCATGGCCGCCGGATTGGGCGCGGACGTCGTCATCATCGACAGATCGCTGCAAAGGCTGCGGCAGCTCGACGAGTTGTTCGGCGGCAGGGTCCGCACGCGGTTTTCGACGCTGCGTGCCATCGAAGAGGAGGTGGTCGCCGCCGACGTGGTCATCGGAGCGGTCCTCATCCCCGGCGCTGCGGCACCGCGATTGGTGTCACGCGCGCAGCTCTCGCAGATGAAACGCGGGGCGGTTCTCGTCGATGTCGCGATCGACCAGGGCGGGTGCTTCGAAACCTCGCGGCCGACGACACATGCCGATCCGACCTTCGAGGTCGACGGCGTGATCCACTATTGCGTCGCAAACATGCCTGGAGCCGTCCCGCTGACCTCCAGCTACGCCTTGAACAATGCCACGCTCCCGTTTGGACTGGCGCTCGCCGCGAAGGGCCTCGACGCCATTCGCAGCGATCCCCATCTCGCGGCCGGCCTGAACGTCCACCGCGGCCAGATCACGAACGAACCGGTCGCCGCCAGCCTTCGATCGCCCTGCGTATCGGTGGAGAAGGCCCTGGCCGCATAAGGCGGTGGCTCCCGGCGGTTTTTCCCTGGACGGTTTGCCGGGAGCTGCCGAGCTGCTCCTGACGTGGAAGCCATCTGCCGCGAAAGCCTGAGTTCGCGGTCCGACTACGGCGTGTTTGGGCGGGTGACGCTCACGTCGTGGCGTGGGGAAGCGCGGTCATCGCGTGCAGGTGCAGCCGCATCTTGATGTCCTGGTTGTGATTGCCGAAGCCGCGGCCGAAGATGTTGACGCCGCCGGGCCTGCCCTCCCTTTCGTCGATGCCGACACGCATCTTGATCGAGTGGTGCCGGTCGAGGTCGAGCTCCTCGATCGTGACATCGCTGAGTCTGCGCTCGCCGAGGAAGGTGCCTTCGGCCGTGATGCGCCAGGTCGTCAGAATGCCGTATTGCGATCCCTCGAGCTTCCACCAGTGCGGCGTGTAGGCGCCGCGGCGGTCCCCATAATCGCCGGGGCATGTCCAGGTTCCGATCTTGCGCTCGTTGACCCACAGGCTGATGTCCGAGGGCCAGTCGGAATTGGTCCCCGGCACTTCCGACGACATCTCCATCTCGAATTCGAGGGCTTCGACCTTGCGGTTGAGAACCTTCGCATTATTCGGGAATTTGTATTCGACATAGCCGCGACCGAACCAGATCAGCGCCGCCTGTACGCGGCGCGGATCGAGAAACAGTTCGGGCACGTCGAGCACCCCTAGAATGCGCTCGGTCGAGCACAGACCGCAGGGGGCGGAGACGTCCGAATTCGTATACAGCCCGAGCGGCATCTCGACCTCGACGACATTGTTCTCGCGGCTGGGATCGTCGGGGTCGAGATTGACGACGATCTCGGTATAGCGGGCGGCGCAGACCTTCTGCTGGCCCTTGGTGGCCTTGCCGAGCGAGGTCGAGATCAGCTCGGCCTCCTCCAGCACCTGGACGTTGGTCACGATCGTCGATTGCGGCAGACCGAGGATCTCCGCAATCTGATTGATGTTCTTCGGGCCCTGCCGGTTGAGCAGCCTCAGGATGCGCAGCCTGACCGGAGAGGCCAGGCCGCGCAGCACCTGATACTGCCGGTCGGCGTTGACGACGAGGAAGCCCCGGTCGCGCGGCTTGGTCGCGCCCGACGTGTCGCCGCGATTGCCGCGGCGGCCGCGCTGGTGTCGTGGCGGGCTCTCGTCCATCGTCGCGGGCTTCTGTCAGCTGTCCAGCCTGATCACATTCCACGAAGCCGGCTGCAAGGCCAGGGTGATGCTGTCCGGCTTCGTCGAGACCTTCTTCAATGTCGCCGGCTTGACCTTGAGCGGTTCCTCCTTGCTGTTGACCGCCTTCAGGTCGGCATGGCGCAGTTCCGTCGCCTCCGTGACCGTGAGCTTGCCGAAGCCGCGCGCATCGACGGTGACCTCGACGCCCTGTTCAAGGTCGCGATTGAGCAGGAAGAGCGAGACGCCCTTGTCGTCGCAGACCACGGACGCCTTCAGATAGGGCGCGTCGATCGGATAGAAGAGATCCTGCTTGCCCCTGGGGTCGAAATAGGAGGCCTCGTAGCTTTCGGATTTGACAATCGCCTTGAGCACGGTCCCGCGTCCCAGCCGGCTCATCTGCGCGAAGGGCCAGAAGATGGTCTGGCGCCAGGCCGGACCGCCGGTCTCGGTCATGATCGGCGCGATGACGTTGACGAGCTGTGCGAGGCAGGCGGTCTTCACGCGATCGGCGTGATTGAGAAGCGAGATGCAGGCGCCGCCGAAGACCAGGGCGTCCTCCATGGAGTAGATTTCCTCGAGGATCGGCGGCGCCACCGGCCATCCTTCCTTGACGCGGTCGGCCCGCACGCGCCGCGTCCGGTACCACACATTCCATTCGTCGAAGCTCAGCATGATACGCTTGTCGGAGCGACGGCGTGCCGCCACGGCGTCGGAGATCGCGACGACCTCCTCGATGAACTGGTCCATCAGGTCGGGGCTGGCGAGGAAGGCCTTGGTGTCGCCGGCGTAGTTGTTGAAGTAGGTGTGCAGCGAGATGAATTCGACCTGGTCGAAGGTGTGCTCCAGCACCTCGTCCTCCCAGCGGCCATAGGTCGGCATGTTGCGGCCGGAGGAGCCGCAGGCGGCGAGCTCGATCGACGGGTCGATCCAGCGCATCATCTTCGCCGCCTCATAGGCGACGCGCCCGTATTCCGTCGCGGTCTTGTGCTCCATCTGCCAGGGGCCGTCGACCTCGTTGCCGAGGCACCAGAACTTGATGTCATGCGGCTTCTTCCAGCCATGCTTGATGCGGAGATCCGACCAGGCCGTGCCGCCGGGATGGTTGCAGTATTCGACGAGGTTGCGCGCCGCGTCGCCGTCGCGCGTGCCGAGATTGACGGCGAGCATGGGCTCGATCTTCGCCGCCCGGCACCAGTCCACGAATTCGTTGGTGCCGAAGCTGTTCGGCTCGGTGGTGAACCAGGCGAGGTCGAGCCTGGCGGGGCGGTCCTTGATCGGGCCGACGCCATCCTCCCAATTATAGCCGGAGACGAAATTCCCGCCCGGATAGCGCATGATCGTCGGGCCGAGCTCTTTGACGAGTTCGAGCACGTCCTTGCGGAAGCCACGCTTGTTGGCGGTGGGGTGGCCGGGCTCGTAGATGCCGCCATAGACGCAGCGACCGAGATGCTCGACGAAGGCGCCGAAGAGCCTCGGATCGGTGTCGCCTATGGCGAAGGCGCGGTCGAAGGTGATGCTGGCTTGTCTCATGACCTGTCTCCGGATGTTTCAACCGCTTTGCGTGGATGGGTGGCACGGAAGGCCCCGGCGCTATCGGGCGTGAGCACGGCGTCGCGGAGTTGGCGGGAATAGGGATGCGTGGGTGCCGAGAGCACGGCACGAGCCGGTCCCTGCTCGACCACGACGCCCTTCTGCATGATGATCAGCCGGTCGCTGATGTAGTAGGCGGTGGCGAGATCGTGGGTGATGTAGACGATCGACAGGCCGAGCTCGTCGCGCAGCCGGCCGAACAGGTTGACGATCGACATGCGCAGAGATGCGTCCACCATAGAGACAGGCTCGTCGGCGACGATCAGCCTGGGCTTCGCGACGAGGGCACGCGCGATGGCGACGCGCTGCAGCTGGCCGCCGGAGAGCTCGTGCGGAAACCGCCCCGCGATTTCCGGGAGCGACAATCCGACCTGCCGCAACGCCTCGTCGACCGGTTCCTCGACGGCGCTTTTGCCGGCCGCGCCGCCGAAGCGCTCCGCCGTCATGAACAGATAGCGGTCGAGCTGCTTCAGCGGATTGAACGCCTCGAACGGGTTCTGGAAGATCGGCTGGACCTCGGCCATGAAGGCGCGCCGCTCATAGGCCGCGATGTCGCGGCCCCCGAGTCTGATCAGGCCGGAGCTGGGCGCATGGATGCCGAGGATCATCCGCGCCAGGGTCGACTTGCCCGAGCCCGACTCGCCGATCACGGTGAAGATTTCGGGCTTGTCCGCCGCGAGGGCGAAGCTCACCTCCTTCACGGCCTCGACGCGGCGCGTCGAGAACAGCCCCCCGCGCGAGAAGCTCTTGCCGACCCGGTCGAGTTCAAGCAGCGCGCTCATGCAGCCGCCCCCTCGTTGACCGCATGGCAGGCGACGCGATGGCCGGGAAGGCTCTCGATCATGGCGGGCACGGTGGTTGCACAGATCGGCATGGCCAGCGGGCAGCGCGGATGGAAGCGGCAGCCGGGCGGAGGCGCCGCCAGATTGGGCGGGGATCCTTCGAGGCCGTCGCGCTGCTGCGTGTCGCCGATGCGCGGCAGGCTCGCGATCAGGTGGCGCGTATAGGGATGCAGCGGCCGCGAGAAGATCTCGGGCGTCCCGCCATCCTCGACGAGGCGCCCCGCATACATGATGCCTAGCCGGTCGGTCAGGGCGGCGTGGACACCCATGTCATGGGTGATGAACAGCACGCTCGAGCCCATCTCGCACTGGATCGCACGGATCATCGCCAGCACGTCTTTCTGCACGACCACATCGAGGGCCGTGGTCGGTTCGTCGGCGATGATGAAATCCGGCTTGCAGATCGTCGCGAGCGCGATGGTCACACGCTGGCGCATGCCGCCGGACAGCTCGTGCGGATAGGCGGCGAGTACCGACGGGTCGAGCTTGACGCGCTCCAGATGCGCTTCGGCCCGCGCGTCGAATTCGGCCTTGCTGCCGCCGAGATGGCGCCAGGCGAAGTCGCGAAAACTGTGCCTGACCCGCCTGAGCGGGTTCAGCACGTTCATCGAGCCCTGCATGATGTAGGACAGGTGCCGCCAGCGGATGGCGCGCACCACATCCGGCGGCGCCCGGCCGATCGCGTCCCAGCCCGGCAGGAAGGAAAAGCGGGCCGAACCACCGACCATTTCGAGCGGCGGCTTCAGCAGCCCCGCGATCGTCTTGACCAGAGTCGTTTTACCGGAGCTGGATTCCCCCGCAAGCCCGTAGATCTCGTTGCGGTTCACCGCGAAGGTGACGCCGTCCACCGCCCTCACCTCGCGGTTGACGCCGAAATAATGGCTGCGGAAATGCGCCTGGAGGTCGCGAACCTCGAGCACCGGCACCGCATCGTTCCCGCCGCTCATCGGCTGCCCCCCATCCGGGCGAGACGGCTGCGCGGGTCGATATATTCGTTCATCGAGACAGCCAGCAGAAACAGGCCGACGAAGGTCATCACCACCAGCGCGACGGGAAAGGCTATCCACCACCAGATGCCGGCCACGAGAGCGGTATGCTGGTTGGCCCAGTAGATCATCCCGCCGATGGTCGGTGTGTTGATGTCGGTGAAGCCCAGCACGGCGAGCGTGACCTCGATGCCGATCGACCAGTTCATGTTGTTCATCGTGGTGGAGAAGACGATCGGCAGCACATAGGGCAGGTGCTCGCGCGCCAGGATCTCGTGCGTCTTCATCCCCGAGAAGACGCTCGTCTGCGTGAACTCGCGCGTCTTCAGGGAAAGGGCGACCGAGCGGATCAGGCGGGCGTCATAGGCCCAGCCGAGGCAGGCCATGATGGTGGCGAGCAGCGGCGTCGACATCGAGTCGCGCAGCACGAAGTAGAACAGGATCAGGATCGGGAAGAGCGGGATGATGATGAAGGTATCGTTGATCGACATCAGCACCCGGTCGATCCAGCCGCCGCAGTAGCCGGCGAGCAGCCCGACGACGAGCGCGATCACCCGCGACAGCGCCGCGACCATGATGCCGAAGGAGAGCGTGTTGCGGATCGCCGCCGTGAGCTGCCAGAACACGTCCTGCCCGCGCGAGGTCGTTCCGAGCCAATAGGCGGTGGAGGGCGGCAGGTCGGGCGGCACGACATAGACGTCGCCCGCCGGATAGGGCGAGACGAGGGACAGCGCCGCCATCATCGCCACGATGCCGACGAGCACGAGCCCGATCCGGAATTCGAGGTTGTAGCGGATCAGGTCCCGCAGGATGGCCAGCATCAGCGCAGCTCCACGCGCGGGTCGATCAGCGGGTAGAGCAGATCGATCACCAGGACCCCGACCGAGACGGCGATGATCGAGACGGTGGTGACGCCGAGCACCAGCCCGTAGTCGCCGGCATAGACCGCATCGACAAGGAGGGTCCCGACGCCGGGATAGCCAAAGACCTTCTCGGTGATCACCGCGCCGTTGAAGATGCCGCCGAGCGACATGGCGAGCCCGGTCACCTGCGGCGCCAGCGCATTGCGCATGACGTAGGAGCCGAGCACCCTGCGGCTGTCGAGCCCGGCGATCTCGGCATAGACGACATAGTCCTCGGTCACGATGTTCGAAACGAGCGAGCGCATGCCGAGGAACCAGCTGCCGAGCCCGATCAGGATCAGCGAGAGCGCCGGCAGGACCGAGTGCCGGGCGACGCTCGAAACGAAGGACCAGTTCCAGCCCTGCTGTAGGTTCATCGCCGCCCCGCCGGTGATCGGCAGCACCGGCCAGAGGAAGCCGAAGACGATGAGCAGCAGAAGCGCGACGATGTAGTAGGGGATCGGATGGACGCCCATGGCGACGACGCCCATCAGCTTCAGCGTGCGGTTGCGCTGGTAGTAGCCGGCGAGCCCGCCGAGCCAATTGCCCAGCACCCAGGTGATCAGCGTCGAGACGATCAGCAGACCCGCCGTCCAGGGCAGCGCGCGACCGATCAGGGTCGAGACGGGGGTCGGGAAGGCGGAGAGAGAGGGGCCGAAATCGCCGCGCAGGACCCGGCTCCAGAAGGTGAGGTATTGCTCGGCCAGCGTGCCCTTGAGCCCGTAAAGCTCCTGCAGCGAGGCGCGCATCGCCGCAATCGCCTCGGGCGCGGTGCTGCCGAAGGAGGTCACGGCCGAGATCGACTGCTCGACCGGGTCGATCGGCGAGGCATGGGTGATCACGAAGGCCAGGTTGACCCCGATGAAAACCACGACGGCGAACTGGGCCAGACGTTTCGCGAGATAGGCGGGGTAGGCGCTCATGCGATCCCGAAAGCTCCACCGGTCCGTGCGACGCAGACGTCACCGGCTGGCGATTGTCCTGGGAGGAAGGCGGGCCGCCCGGCGAGGCGGCCCGGGTTTCTCAGTTGGCCGGCTTCAAGCGCACGAACATGTAGCGGGAGTTGCCCCAGTTCGTGACCGGGTTCGCGTAGGGATCGTCGGCGGTCGGGTAGCCCTTCCAATAGGTCTGATCCATCGCGGTGAAGACGTTGTAGGCCATCAAGGGAATGATCGGCATCTCGCGGGTCATCAGCTTGACGTAGTCGCGACCGAGCTCGACGCCCCTGGGATCGTCGAAGTCGATCTTGCGGATATCCTCGATGATCTTGTCGAGTTCCGGATGGCTCCAGCGCTGCCAGTTGCGCAGCGGCTGCGGCTGGCCGGGCGGGGCGACGAACTGCGAATGCCAGCTGTCCATGAAATAGGACAGGTCCTGATGGCCGCCCCAGGTCTCGACGCTCCAGCCGATGAAGGCGTCGAAATCGCCGGCCGCGCGCCGCGTCAGCAGCGTGCCCTGCGCGACGTCGATGCGCGCATCGACGCCGGCCTGCTTCCATTGCTGCACGATCATCGTGCCCGCCCGCGTCATGACCGGCCGAAGATCGCCCTCGACCATGAGCCTGACCACAAACGGCTTGCCGTCAGGCGTCAGCCACTGGTTGCCCTGCTTGCGGAAGCCGGCCCGCGTCAGCAATTCGCCGGCGGCGGCGACATTGGTCTTCCACCAGCCGAGGCCGAAGGATTTGTCGATCACCGCCGGATCGGAGGGGATCTGGTCGCCCATGGACGGACGCAGCATGTCGGCGATCTGCTTGCCGACCGTCGGGTCGTAGGGCTTGATCTTGCTCTTGCCGGTGTCGATCTCGAAATCCTTGAGCCAGGCCTCCATCGGCTTGTGGTAGGCCTCCGGATGAATACCGGTCGGCGGCACGGCGATCGCGGAGATGGTCGCGGCGCCGCGATAGGCGGCCATGGTCACGGCCTTGACGTCGATCATCAGCGCCAGTGCCCAGCGCACGTCGCGGTTCTTCAGCTGCTCGTGCTGGGTGTTGAAGATCACCGCTGGCAAGGTCGGGTCCGGATGGCCATAGGGGAAGCCCTTGAACCAGGCGCGGGTGCCCTTGTCCTGCTTTGCCAGCGTGAACATGCCCTCCGGGGCGATGTCGTGAATGACGTCGAGCTCATGATTGAGCTGCGCGATGACGCGCTTGTCCGGCGGCCCCGGGTCGATATAGGCGAGATATTTCGGTCCCGGCTTGCCGTGCCGGCCGAGCGAGCTGCGCTGCCAGTCCTCGCGCAGCTGCCAGATGTACCATTTGCCGTCGGGGTCGAAGGAGTGGAGCGTATAGGCCCCGAGCGAGACGGGCTTGTTAAAGTCGAACTTCGCGGGATCTTCGACCTTCTCGAAGACGTGCTTGGGCAGGATCCAGATCGCCCCCCAGCGCACGGTGAAATTGGTGTGGAAGCGCGAGTTGGACTTCTTGAGCTTGAAGATGACCGTCTCAGCGTCAGGCGTGTCGACGGAGGCGACGTTATTGGCGAGCACCGCCGAGAAGCGCATGTTCGGGTTCTTGATCTGGATATCGACCGTGGCCTTCACGTCCGCGGAGGTGAATTCGACGCCGTCACTCCAGAACAGGCCGCGCCGCAGCTTGACTCGCATCTCGGTGAAGTCGGCATTGTAGACCGGCTTCTCGGCGGCCAGCGAATTGTCCCAGGCGCCGTCGAGACCCTTTTCGGGATCGATGTACCAGAGCGTGTCGAGAGCCGCCTGCTGCAGCCCGTTCGACTGGCTGCCGGCGTTGATCGCCCAGATGTTGAACCAGCCCGCGTTCTTGATCGTCCCTTCCGGATTCTCGAGAATCAGGAGCTCCTTGCGGGGGATGCTCTGCGGAACGCCCTGGGCCGCCGACGGCGTCGGCAAGAACGGTATTGCGGGTGCAAGGAGCGCGGCCGCAAGCAGCCACGCGCGCAGACGCGTCATCGTCACCTCCCTGAAGACGGGGCGTTGTTCGCCCTTCGATGACGCGAGCTTAGGCGGTGCCCAAAAGGGGAGCAACGATGGATATGGTCTATATCAGAAGGTTAGATATGAATGACCTAAGACATTGAGAATATGACTTATAATGCATCTTTCGAGCGCCCCGCCACATCCGGCCGCGCCGCTTGCCATGCCGTGAAGATCGGCCGGGCTGATGCGTCGGCGATCTGGCGCGACCGCGAACGATATGCAGGGCTCTGGCCGCCCTATCGCGCCCGGATGGAGGAGAAAGGTCCGCCCTGATCGGTGTCCGGGGTCCGCCCGAATCCGGGACAAGCCCATAGCGCCCGAGCACCGCCATCGCCGCTGGATCGCTCCCGCCCAGAGATTTCAGGCGATTTGCGATTTCCAGAGAGATTTGAGCTGGGAAAAATTCAGGATCTACTGTTTTCGATCGGCGCCGGCCGCAGCTTTAGCGCGAAGTATCGCGCGTAATTTCTACCTAATTGAAAATATTCGTCATCGTCCTTGAAAATAAAATATTACGAATTATTTCTTTCAGATGTGATATTATGTTCTACGGAAGGATTTTCTTCCGCGGAATGGAAGAAATTGTCATGAAAATTCCTTCACAGACCAAGCCTGCCATCTGGGGTGCCGTTGGTGGCGCGATCGCCCTGGCCGTAGTCGGATTCTCCTGGGGCGGCTGGTCGACAGCCGCGTCGAGCGAGCGCCTGGCGAAGCTCAGAGCCGAGAACGCCGTTGTCGCCGCCTTGTCTCCGATCTGCGTGAGCAACTTCCAAAGTCAGCCAAACGCGGATGCCGCGCTCTCCGAGCTGAAGAAGATCAGCTCGTGGAGCCAGGGCGATTTCATCGCCAAGGGTGGCTGGGCCACGATGATCGGCAGCACATCGCCCGACTCGGCGGTCGCCAAGGCCTGTGCCGAAAGGCTCGGCATGCCGAAGACTTGAGGCGATCGCAGTGACCGTTCCGCGCGCAGTGCGACATCGGTCGAGCGGGCGTGAGCCATTGCGCGTGATCAGCGCGAAGGGGAGCGGCGTTTCTGGCGCCTGCCTCCCCGACAAAGGGAGATTGATATGGCCAAAGGACAAATGCGCGGCAATCGGGAGGCCAAGAAGCCCAAGAAGAAAAAGGAAGCCGCGGCAGTGCCTGTCTCGGCCAAGGGCATTCCGGCGGTGTTCGAACTTGCAAGCAAGCCGAAGAAGAAGAGCTGAAGTGAATATCCGCAGCCGAGAAACCACGGTCACGTTCGCCAACCCGGTCAGGCTGAGCGCGATCGATCATGTGCAGCCTGCCGGGACCTAACGCGTGATGATCGACGAGGAGGAGATTCCGGCGGTTTCCTTCCTCGCTTATCGTCAAATTGCAACGATGCTGCACACCCCGGCGCTTTCTTCGTCCGGCAGTCCCCAGGTCTTCACGATGAGTTCCGGCGAGCTGGCAAGCGCGTTGGAGGCCGACGCCGGCGCCTAGGAGTATTTTCGAGCGAAGCGGATACCGGCTCGCGTGAGCGCGGCTGGCGCGCGCCGGCCGCCCGATGCCGCCGCGAAAAGCGACCGCTCGCGCTGATGCCCCAACAAGCTGCCGCCGACCATGGCCGCCGTGCGACCATCCGTCGTTCGGTTTCCGGCCGTGTGAACCAGGAGCCCGACATGGCGCTCGAACAGGCCTGCCTAGAAATGATCCCCAAGCCCTGGGGAAAGACCGACCTCCTTCCCTGGAGCACGACGGGGCAACCCAGTGTTCCGATCGGCGAACTCTGGTTCCAGCGCTGCGATCCGCATGCGCCGGAGCCCGCCTTGCTGCTCAAACTGCTGTTCACGCAGGAGGCGCTGTCGATCCAGGTGCATCCGGACGACGCCGTCGCGCATATGATGGGGCTGCCACGCGGCAAGACGGAAGCCTGGTACATTCTGTCCGCGACGGAGGATGCGACGGTTGGTGTCGGCCTCAAGGCGGTCATCACTCCGGAGCAGTTGCGCGTTGCCATCTCGGATGGCTCGATCGTCCGGCATGTCGCATGGCACAAGCCACTCAGGGGCGACGTCATCGCAGTGCCGGCCGGGACGATCCACGCGATCGGCGCTGGCCTGGTGCTCGCCGAGATCCAGCAGCGCAGCGATACGACGTTCCGCCTCTTCGACCATGACCGTGCCCGCGACCTTCATATCGAGCAGGGCGTTGCCGTGGCTTATGCCGGGCCTGCGGAACGCACCGTGCCGGCACGGCGCCTGAGCGGCGTCCGGACCGTGCTCGTCGCAAATCCCTATTTCGTTTTCGAGCGGATCGACCTACCCGCCGCATCGATCTGGGACCTCGATGCTCGGTGCGAGACCTGGCTCGCTGCCATCGCCGGCGATGCCAAGATCGGCACTCTGCAAATCGGCGTTGGCCAGGGCTGCTTCGTCGAGGCGCAGGCCGCGCGCATCGCACCGGGCGAAGCCGGCCTGTCCTGCCTCGTCGCCTATGACGCCGCAACGCCCAGCCGCGATCTCCTGCAACGGATCGACGGGGAGGGCATGCCCCGGTTCCGCGAGACAGTTTCACCGCCGACCGGGCCGCCCCAAACCGTTGCCAGTTCGCCTGTTCCGTCCACGGAGGCACGATCATGAGCCCGACCAAACGCATCGCCTTCATCGGCAACTCGCTGCCCCGCCGCTGCGGGATCGCGACCTTCACCGCGGATCTGCAGCAGGCGATCGCATCCTCCGATGTCGACACCTCCATCGTCGCCATGAATGACGATGGCGAGGGCTACGACTATCCGTTTTCCGTGCACTGCCAGATTTCCGACCAGCGGCTCGAAGACTATGCGCGTGCAGCCGATTTCTTGAACGAGGGCCGCTTCGATGTCGTCTCCCTCCAGCACGAATTCGGCATCTTCGGCGGTGAGGCCGGGGGGCACATCATGGCGCTGCTGTCGCGCCTGACGATGCCCGTCGTGACCACGCTCCATACCGTGCTGTCCGAGCCGACCGCACTGCAGCGCAATGTGATGGAGCGGATCGTCGATGCCTCGGCGCGCGTGGTCGTCATGGCCGAAAAGGCGCGCGACCTGCTGCGAGCCGTCTACCGGCTGCCGGCGGACAAGATCGAGGTGATCGCGCACGGCATTCCCGAATTCGCCTTTGTCGAGCCCGACGAAGCCAAGGAACGACTGGGGTTCGCCGAGCACTCCGTCATCCTGACCTTCGGCCTTTTGTCACCCAACAAGGGCATCGAGGTGATGATCGACGCGATGCCCTCGATCCTGAGGCGCCGCCCTGACGCGATCTATGTCGTTCTGGGCGCGACGCATCCCAATCTGGTTCGCGAGCATGGCGAGGCCTATCGGGAGAGCCTGATGGCCCGCGTGCGCGAGCTCGGCGTCGAGGACCACGTCGTCTTCCTCAACCAGTTCGTCGATCAGGCGCGGCTGCTCAGCTTCATCTCGATGTGCGATGTCTATGTCACGCCCTATCTCAACGAGGCGCAGATGACATCCGGCACGCTGGCCTACAGTTTCGGGCTCGGCAAGGCCGTGGTTTCGACACCGTATTGGCACGCCAGGGAATTGCTCGCCGACGGCCGCGGCATCCTCGTGCCCTTCGGCGACGTCGTTGCCATCGGCAACGAGATCGCGGGTCTGCTGACCGATGCACCCCGACGCCAGGCCATGAGGCTGCGTGCCTATGCGAGCAGCCGCTCGATGACCTGGGAGCGGACTGCGAAGCGCTATCTCGCCGCTTTCGAGACAGCGCGCCGGGGTCGCGTGCTGAGCGTCATCGCTGATCATGGCGAGCCGAGGCTCCTGCCCGCAATCGTAGCGCCGCCCGAGATGCAAACCGGCCACCTCCTCTGCATGTGCGACGATACCGGCCTGTTCCAGCACGCCGTCCATTCCGTGCCGGATCGCGCGCATGGCTATTGCGTCGACGACAATGCCCGCGCCCTGCTCCTCGCCAGCGTTCTGAGCGGCGCCGGTGAGGCGCATATGCCGGACGCGCTCACGGCGCGCTTCGCCTCCTTCGTCCAGCATGCCTGGAATCCCGATCGACGGCGCTTCCGCAACTTCATGAGCTTCAGCCGGCAATGGCTCGAGGAGGCCGGGTCGGAAGACAGTCATGGCCGCACGCTCTGGGCGCTCGGCGTTTGCGCGCGCGACGATGCGAGCGTTTCGCGGCGACGTTGGGCTGCGGCCCTGTTCGGCGAGGCCCTGCCCGTCATCGAGAGCTTCACCTCGCCGCGCGCCTGGGCCTTTGCCCTGCTCGGCCTCGATGCCCATTGCACCACCGCGGCTGCGGTCTCGTTGCGGACGGCCCTCGCCGACCGCCTCCTCGGCCTGATCTCAAAGGTCGAGACGCCGGATTGGGTCTGGTTCGAGGACGGGCTTTCCTATGACAATGCGCGCCTGCCTCAAGCCCTGATCACGACGGGATTGTCGATGCAGGTGCCGGCCTATGTCGAGGCCGGCCTGCGCTCTCTGCGCTGGCTCACGTATCTCCAGACGAATCCGGCGGGCCTGTTCAGGCCGGTCGGCTCAGAGAGCTTCGGCGACAAGCGCAGCGCACCGAAGGCTTTCGACCAGCAGCCGCTGGAGGCGACGGCGGCGATTTCCGCCTGCCTCGCCGCCTGGCGCGCCGATGGCGATCCGCAATGGCGCATCGAAGCCGCGCGGGCCTTTGCCTGGTTCCTGGGCGACAACGATCTCTCATCGTCGCTGGTCGACCTCGATACCGGCGCCTGCCGCGACGGCCTGCATCGTGATCGGCCAAATGAGAACCGCGGCGGCGAATCCGTGGTATCCTATCTGATCAGCCTCGCCGAGATTCGCCAGCTTGCCCGCGTCAGCGGGGATCGACCGAAACTGGCGCCGCTTCGGGTCTTGCACGCCTGAGCCTTCGGCGACCTTGCACAAACAGATCGGCGGACATCTTGTCCCAGCCCAGTTTCCTGAACAGGCAGGCCTTGTACCTGCATCCAGATCCCTCGAGGGTCGTCGTGCGCCGGTTCGGCCCGGCGGGCGAGCCCAGGGATTTCGGTGCCGCCGAAAAAGCCAAGGCGAACCATATCGTCGACCGGGTTCTGTCTCTCGCCCCGGAGGCGGCTGCGAGCCTGTTGGGCGAGGTGCTCGAGAACTTCAACGGTCGGCACCGCAATCTGCTGGAGAGGTTCGAGGCACGCGCCGACGAGATGGAGGGTGCCTTTGCCGCCCACGGTACCTTCACGAAGGTCCAGCGCCAGTTGGTCGGCTCCTATTTCATGCATGAGTATTCGTTCGAGGCGGCGGCACTCTTCAATCCGAGCATCGTGCTGCATCCTGACCAGTCCGACGCTCCCGCCGGCGGGCTCCGCTTCATCCTGAGCGTCCGCGCCGTCGGAGAAGGACATATCTCGTCCCTGACGTTCCGCGCGGGATCGATCGCGGCCAATGGCGACGTCAGCGTCGCTCCGACCTCGCGCCTGGCGACGATCGCAACCTTGCGCAACCGGATGGCGCGCCTCGATGGCGAGGACGTCGAGGTCGTCTTCGCGGCCGATAGCGACATCAGCGAGCGGGTGATCTTTCCCCTGACCGCGTCCCAGTCGAACGGCATCGAGGATGCGCGCTTCGTCGCGTTCGAGGAAAGCGGCGAGACGATCTATCGCGCCACCTATACCGCCTATGACGGCAGGTCGATCCGCTCGGAACTGATCGAGACCCGCGACTTCCTGTCGTTCCGGCTGTCGCCGCTGCGCGGCTCCGCCGCCGTGAACAAAGGCATGGCGCTCTTTCCGCGCAAGCTCGGCGGCCGTTATGCGATGATCTCCCGGCAGGACAATGAAAATCTCCACCTGATCTATTCGGACGACCTTCTGGTCTGGGACGGTGGGGTCGCGATCCTGAAGCCGCAATTCCCGTGGGAGTTCGTGCAGATCGGTACCTGCGGCTCGCCCATCGAGCTCGACGAAGGCTGGCTGCTCCTGATCCACGGCGTCGGGGCGGTGCGGAAATACACGATCGGCGCCGTTCTGCTCGACAAGGCGGACCCGTCGAAAGTGCTGGCTCGCCTGCGCGAGCCGTTCGTCCAGCCCGAGCCCTCGGAGCGGGAAGGCTATGTTCCCAACGTCGTCTATACCTGCGGCGCGATGCGCCACGGCGATATGATCGTCCTGCCCTATGCGGTCTCCGACACCTTCTGCCATTTCGCCACGGTGAGGATCGCCGCGCTGCTGGACGCGATGGACGTTTGCGACACGCGCCTGGATACCCGTCGCGAAGACGCACGGCGTCCCGCCGGGCAACTTGCCCTCGAAAGTGAAAAACCATGACCGAACGGATCATCAAGGTTGGCGATATCGTGAACCTCTCATTCGGCTTCGCCGACCGGTCGGGAGAGGGAGATTATGAGGTCTTTCGCGTGATGCCCGTGCGCGAGAGCGGAGAGCGTCAGTATCGCGTCAGAGGCGCTGACGGACATGAGAGGGCGATCGGTCACGACCAGATCGTCCTTTCGACAACGAAATCGCCGGCATCCGGCTCCCGGTGACGATCATGGGTTCGCTGGCATCAGCGACCGGACAGAAGGGGCGGCCGCAGCCGCCTATCAGGAGAAAGCAGATGACCGAACATTCGAAATCCCGCACCCAGGCGGAAGCCGCATTCCTCAAGACGCAGACACAAGCCCTGTCGCGCAATCGCATCCTGTCGGAAGCCGAAGGCGTCAATCAGGCCCGCGACGCCAATACGGCCAGGCTGAAGGAACAGCGGCTCCAGAAGGAAGCCCTCGACCGCGCGACCGCCGCAGCAACGCCGAAGGCCGGCAAGCGCCCGAAATGAAAGCCAAGGCCGTCGCGGTCGCAAGCAACGAACCGAAGGAATCTGTCTTGGATATCGACGTGACGTCTAAACCGGGCGAGGCGGCGTGGCTGCTGACCGATCTGCTCGGCCGGGAGATGGGGCAGGTTGTGGAAGAAAGCCCGGGCGCGTTTCGGATCCAGCCCGCCGGCCATGCGGTGCAGACGATGGCGAGCATGAAGCTCGAACCCTATCGGACACTGGATGAGGCGCTTGCCGAGATCGAACGCTTCACCCGTGGAACTTGCAGGCGCGCGCAACCCGGCGATCGTGACGAGGAGCCGGCATCGTGACGAGCCGCCCCGCTTCCGTCACGGCCAGGGAACGAAGCTGAGCTTTATTCCGGCCGCTTGCGGCGGCGCTTATCCGGGGTGCCGGCCGGCATGTCGATGAGTTTCGCCTTCCGCGAAGCCTTGGTTTCGTCAGAGATCGGCACGTCGGAGAGCGCTTCGTCGATATGCCGCCCTGCAACGGCGCGCGCTTTCAGTTGCTGGCTCTTGCGGGTGACATTCTTGGGCGAATCCAGCGGAAGCGACCGATCCATGTCGTGAACCGGGGCGTGTGTCGCACCGTGTGTCTGGCCGTCCTGGGATTTGATCGCATCGGTCATCAAGGACGAACGGCCCGCGCTGTTCTTTGTTCCTCGTCGAGGCCCGCTCCCGAGTTCAAGTCGGACAGTCCTGCATGTCAAATGACAGGGACATCGATCTGGCCGCGTGGCACGTACATGGCATAAACTGGGAATGCCCCGCCAAGCGGAGCGAGAGCGGGGATATTTTGACGACGCCGGAACTGCGAGACGCACGCTTCATGCGCAGCCTGCTGGCGGCGTCCGACGACTGCATCAAGGTCATCGATCTTGCCGGCGGGCTGTCCTTCATGAGCGAGGGCGGCCAGCGCATCATGGAGGTCAGCGACTTCAACGCGATCAAGGGATGTCCTTGGCCTGATTTCTGGACCGATGAGGGCAACGCAGACGCCAAATTCGCGCTCGAGGAAGCGCGGGCCGGCCGCAGCTATCGCTTCCAGGGCATCGCCAATACTTTTGCCGGAAATCCTCGCTTCTGGGATGTCCAGGTCGGCCCGATCATCGGTCCGGACGGCAAGCCCGAGGCGATTCTGTCGGTGTCGCGCGACATCACGGCGATCAAGGAAGCCGAGCAACGGCAACGCCTGCTCGCGCTGGAGCTGAAGCACCGGATGAAGAACACGGTCGCCATGATCCAGGCGATCGCCAATCAGACGATCCGTGGCGGCGCCGAGATTGACGCCGTCAAGGACGCCTTCACCGCGCGGCTCAACACGATGGCCTCGGCGCAGGACATCCTGACACAGACCGCCTGGGCAAGGGCGAGCTTGAAGTATCTCGTCGCAGAATCGTTGAAGGGGCATGGCGACCTGTCGCGCTTCCGGATCGAAGGTCCGGCCGTCGAGCTCTCGTCGAAGACCGCCCTGGCGATGGCGCTTGCGCTCCACGAACTGGCGACCAACGCCACGAAATATGGCGCGCTCAGCCAGGACGACGGACGCATCGACGTGACGTGGTCGGTCCTGGAGGGCGAGTTCAATTTCGAGTGGCGCGAGAGCGGCGGCCCTCCCGTCGAGCCGCCCAGCCGCCGTGGCTTCGGATCGCGAATGATCGAACGGGCCTTGGCCGGATACTTCAGCGGGACAGCCGGGATGGACTATCAGCCGGCCGGCGTGGTCTTTTCGCTCCGTGGGCCCATCGAAGCCCTCACCGCCGACTGATCAAGCCGCTTCCCGGAAGGCTTCGATCACCTCGGCTGGCCGGTACGGCTTCCTGAGATAGCGGACATTCGCCGGCAGATCGCCTTCACGGGGCTGGACGCGCCCGCTCGTCACCACGACGAGGACCGGCGGCCAGCCCAGGCGCACGGCATGCGCCAGCTTCATGCCGTCCATGGAGCCCGGCATTTCGATATCCGTGAACACCACCGCGATGTCGCGGCGGGCCTTCAGGATGGCGATGGCTTCGTCGGCATGGGCAGCCTCGACCACCTCGAATCCGGCTTCCGCAATGAAGTCCGCCGCGTCCATCCGGAGCAGCGGCTCATCTTCGACGATCAGGACAACCAGCTTCGACATCATGTTCTTTCGGATGCGTCTCTCAAGCCAACTGCCCGCGGCAGCTCTTGTTGCCTCGCATTGAAAAGAATTGCGTCCGTTGACCTGATCGCCGCATGAAAGCCGGCGGGGTTTCGATGAAGCCGAGCGCTTCCTGCCCGCCTCGCCTCAGCCGCGGTGCTGCCAGCCTGTCAGCTTGCTCCACGCGGGTTGAGAACGTCCCTCAGCCGATCTCCAACAAGGTTGATCGCGATGACGGTGAACAGCAGGGCGAGGCCCGGATAGAAGCTGATCCAGAACTTGCCGGAGAGCATGTACTGGTAGCCATTGGCGATCAGCATGCCGAGGCTCGGCTCGGTGACCGGGACCCCGAGCCCCAGGAAGGACAGCGTCGCTTCGAGCGCAATGGCGCGGGCCACCTGGACGGTTGCGATCACCATCAGCGGCGTCAGGCAATTCGGTAGCAGGTGCCGCAGCAGGATGCGCCAGGGCGAGGCGCCCATCGCCCTGGCCGCCTCGATATATTCCTTGCGGCTCTCGATCAGCGCGCTGGCCCGGGCCGTGCGCGCATAGGCAGCCCATTCGACGATGACGAGCGCGAGCACGACGTTGAGCACGCCCTTGCCGAGAAAGGCGAGGATCATCAAGGCGATCAGGATCGCCGGAAAGGAGAGCTGCAGGTCGACCAGGCGCATCAAGGCACTCTCGATCCGCCCGCCGGCATAGGCAGCAAAGAGGCCGAGCAGGGCGCCGACCGCGGCCGCGACCACGGCGGAGGTCACGCCCACGAACAGCGAGATGCGCAGACCATAGAGAATGGCCGAGAGCATGTCGCGCCCCTGGTCGTCGGTGCCCAGCCAGAACGTCATGCCGCTCGCCGAGGTCGAGCCGGGCGGCATGCGTCCGTCCAGGATGTCGAGCTGAGTCAGGTCGTAGGGGTTCTGCGGCGCGATCCAGGCAGCGAGGAGCGCGAGCAGGACGACGACCGCCAGCAACGTCAGGCCGACCACGGCGGTGCGCGAGGCGGTGAAGGCGCGGGCGAATCGATTGAAACCCGCGGCGCGCGGCGTGACGACTTGATCGAGCGAGGCCGGCGCGCTCATCGGCTCGTCCTCACGCGCGGGTCGAGCACCGCGTAGAGGCAATCGACCAGGAGGTTGATGGCGACGAAGAGCAGGACGATGATCATCAGATAAGCGACAATCATCGGCCGATCCAGGACATGAATGCTGTCGATGATCAGCTTGCCCATGCCCGGCCAGGAGAAGATCGTCTCGGTGACGACGGAAAAGGCGATCACCGACCCGAATTCGAGCCCGACGATGGTGACGACCGGGATCATGATGTTCTTTAGCAGATGCCTGCTCACGACCGCGCGCTCGGAAAGTCCCTTGGCGCGGGCGGTGCGGATGTAGTCCTGCGGGATGATCTCGCGCGCCTCGGCGCGGACGAGGCGCATCACCAGCGAGGTCTTGAACAGCGCCAGATTCAGCGCCGGCAAGATCATGTGCTGCAGCCCGTCCAGCGTCAGGAACGACCATTGGATGCCGAGGAGCGCGCGCGTCTCGCCGCGCCCGCCGGAGGGCAACCAGCCGAGCTGCACGGCAAAGACCATGATGAGCAGCAGCCCCACCCAGAACCCCGGCAGCGAGAAGCCGAGGATCGAGCCGGTCATGATCGCCTTGGAGACCGGCGAATGCGGTTTCACCCCGGCGAACAAGCCGAGCGGGATGCCGATCACGATCGCCAGCAACATCGCCGCGACCGCCAGTTCGAGCGTCGCCGGCATGCGCTGAAGAATGATCTGCAGGGCAGGCTCGTTATAGACGAAGCTGCGCCCGAGATCGCCGTGGATCGCGCCGTTCAGGAAGGAGAGATATTGGACCCAGAGCGGCCGATCGAGGCCGAAGGCGGCAATGGTGCGCAGCCTCTCGCCCTGGTCGGCATCTTGTGAGATCAGCGTCTCGACCGGATCGCCGATCACGCTGATGCCGATGAAGACGATCACCGTCATGGCGATCACCACGAAGATCGCCTGCAGCAGGCGCCGCAGCAGCCAGGCGCTCATGATCTGCGCTCGCCCATCTCACGCGCCTCGGTGGTGCTGCCATTCATCTGATTTCGCGCCGTCCGCTCATCTGCAGGCTGGGGCCGCTATTTGCCGATCCGGTGCCCGGAGCGCTCGAGATCGAAAGCGGCCTCGGTGCTGCGGCTGAGATCGCTCTTCTTGATCCGCTGCGTCGGCGTCTTCGGGAACTCGTCGATCCTCTCGATATAGCGCGGAATCTGGAAATACGGCATCCGCCCCTCGCACCAGCGGATCAACGCCAGCGGATCGGGGCTGCGTCCGCCGGCCGCGCGGATGAACAGCTTGAGATCATCGTCGCCGAGTTCGCTCGGCACGCCGATCAGCGCGCATTCTTCAATGTCGTCATGGGTGAGGATGATGCGCTCGACCTCCCAGGCCGAGATGTTGACGCCGCGCCGGCGCACGCTGTCCTTCTTGCGGCCGGCATAGAACAGAAAGCCGTCCTCGTCGCGCCGGGCGAGGTCGCCGGTCGAGAACCAGCCGTCCCTGACCAGCGCGGCGCTCGCCTCCTCCATCCGGAAATAGCCCTTAAAGGCGAGCTCGGCCTCGCGCGGCCTGACAACGATCTCGCCCGCTTCGCCGACAGGCACCTCCTGCCCGTCCTCGCCGAGCAGCTTCACATCGTAGAACGGCAGGGCGCGCCCGCAAGAACCGAGCCGGCCTTCCGGATTGATCGTGACGAAGGTCGTCATTTCCGAGAGGCCGTAACCCTCGCGCAACACGACGCCAAAGCGTTCCTCGAAGGCCCGCCAGACATCGATCGGGCAGCCGCCGCCCCAGGCCATGCGGACCTTGTGCTGCCGGTCGAGGGGACTTTCCGGCTGCTTCAGGAGCAGCGGCAGGACTCCACCGAGATAGTGGATATGCGTGACGTCGTAGCGCCGGACCTGGTCCCAGAATTGCGAGGCACTGAACTTCTCGACCATGGCGAGCGTGATCGGCTCCATCAGCGCCGCGATCAGCACGGCGACGCCGGCCCCATGATGCAACGGCTCCCAGAGCAGGAAGACGTCTCCAGCCCTGGCGCCGGTCAGCGCCAGCGTCCCCATCGGCCCCGCACGCAGGCTGCGGTCGCTCTTCAGCACGCCCTTCGGTTCGCCGGTGGTGCCGGAACTCGGCGTGATCGCGATGATGTCGTCGGCCAACACATCGACGGGCGGCCGGCCAGGCGAAGCGGCATCGATCAACCGGGAAAACTCTCCCGGACCGTCGCCCCCGCGCCAGACCAGCTTGAGCTCCGGCAGCCGCGCGGTGATCGGCGCGAGCAGCTCGGCATGGCTGCGATCGGCGATGAGCGCATGCGGCGCGAAGCGATCGAAGACGAAGTCGAGCGAGGCGCCCTTGAGATGGACATTGACGGGGATGCGGACCAGTCCCGCCTTCGCCAGCGCGAAGATGGTGACGATGTGATCGGGATGGCTCGGCAGCATCACGGCGACACGGTCGCCCTTGCGCAATCCCGTCGCCAGCAACGCGTTCGCCAGCCGGTTGATGCAGCCATCGAGTTCGCCGACGGACCAGTCGCGCTCCCCGAAGCGGCAATAGACATGTGCGGGATCCGCGGCAGCGCGCCTGTCCCAGAGCTGCCCGATCGTGATGGCGTCGGTCTGCATGTCGTACCCCGGAATGCTCGCCCGGTCGACGCGCATATGTCGACCAAGGAAGTATCGTATTGCAATAACAGTGATTGAATATTGATATTATGTTCGGATATGTGTCAAGCCAGGGCGAGCGAGACACGGAGGCTGATTTGTCCGACATCGAACTGGAGCGCCACGGCGCGGTCGCGATCGTCGCGATCAATCGTCCGGCCAAGCGCAACGCGCTCAGCGGCGAGGCCTGGCGCGAACTGGGTGGCGCGTTCACGCAGCTTCATGCCGACGATGCGCTGCGTGCCATCATTCTCACCGGCCGTGGCGGCGCATTCTGCGCCGGCGACGAGATTGGCGCCTTCGCCGCCGTGCGCGACGATCCTCCGGCGCGCCAGGTCTATTGGGACGGCATCATGGCTTGCTACGCGGCGGTGTCGGCGGCACGCGTACCTGTGATCGCGGCCGTCAGTGGACCCTGCGTCGGCGGCGGCTGCACCCTGGCGCTGCGCGCGGATTTCCGGATCGCCGACGCGACCGCGCGTTTCGGCGTGCCCCCAGCAAAGCTAGGCCTGGTCTATCCAGCCGACAGCACGCAGCTCCTCGCCGCGACGGCCGGCCTCTCGATGGCGCGGCATATGCTCTACACCGGCGCTCTGATCGGGGCCGAGGCGGCGCTGTCCTGCGGGCTCGTGTCGGACGTCGTCGAGGACGATGTCGTCGAGGCGGCGCTACGCTTCGCCGCGCCGATGCTCGCCAATGCTCCGCTCTCGATCCGGGCCGCCAAGCTCGCCTGCGACGCGATTCAGCTGGGCCGCCTCGCCGATGTTGCAGCCAATGTCGCGGCGCTGTCGGACGCCGCCGATCGCAGCGAGGACTATCGCGAAGGCACACGCGCCTTCGCCGAGAAGCGCAAGCCGGTCTTCACCGGGCGCTGAACCGGAACGCCGACAGGACGACGACGATGACCGAGATCACCGTGCCCACCGACGCGAACGTGTTTGGCGCCCTGTTCGGCCGGGAGCACGATCCGGCGCGCGTCTTCATGGAAACGGCGGCCGGGCGGCAGCTCCGCTTCGGCGAGGCGGCGGACATCACCGCCCGCTACGCCGGCCTGCTGGCCGGACTCGGCGTCGCGAAAGGCCGGCTCGTCGCCGGCCTTCTGGAGAAATCGCCGGAGGGCATCCTGCTCTATCTCGCGGTTTGCAGGCTCGGAGCCGTCTATCTGCCTGTCCATATCGGCCTGACCGACGCTGAAATCAGCCATATCCTCCGGGACGCCGAGCCGGTGGCGGTGGTCTGCGACCCCTCGCGGCGCGACTGCGTCGGCTCGGCCGGAACGCACCGCGTGCTGACGCTGGATGCAAAGGGCGCAGGCACGCTGACCGAGGGGAGCCGCGGAATCGAAGGGCTGGACGAACTCACGGCGGTCTCGCCGTCCGACGCGAACGCCATGGTCTACACCTCCGGCACGACGGGCCGGCCGAAAGGCGCGCTGCTTTCGGCCGGCAGCGTGATCTGGAACGCGCGCGCGCTCGCCGCCTGCTGGCGGATCGGCCCGGACGATACCCTGCTCCACGCCAACCCCATGGCCTACGGGCTCTTCGGCACGACGACTCCGGCGCTTGCCGGAGGCGCCGCGATGATCCTGCTGTCGAAATTCGAGACAGAGGCGGTGCTGGCCGCCTTGCCCCGCGCGACGATCTTCGCCGGGGTCCCGACCTATTACAGCCGCCTCATGGCCGACCCGCGTTTCGGCCGGGAGCTCTGCACCGAGATGCGCCTGTTCGTCACCGGCTCGGCGCCGATGCGGGCCGATGCCTTCGAGGCCTTCGCGGCCCGCACCGGCCATCGTCTCCTCGACCGCTACGGGCTGACCGAGGCCCTGATCGCCACCTCGAACCGCTTCGAGGATCATCGCCGCCCCGATACGTCGGGCCTGCCGCTGCCGGGTTCGCGGCTTCGCATCGTCGACAAGGACGGGCAGGAGGTGCCGGCCGGAACGGTCGGGATGATCGAATTGCAGCAGCCTTTTCCGTTCCTCGGCTATTGGCGCGACGACGCGAAGACGGCAGCCGCCTTCCGCGACGGCTGGTTCGTGACCGGCGATTTCGGCCGCGTCGACGAGGAGGGCCATGTCAGCGTGCTCGGTCGCGGCGCCGATCTCATCATCACCGGCGGCCTCAACGTCTACCCCAAGGAAGTCGAGGCGGCGCTCAACGCCTTGGACGCGGTCGCCGAAAGCGCTGTGATCGGCGTTTCGCACCCTGATTTCGGAGAGGCCGTCGTCGCCGTGGTGCAGCTGGCGAACCGCCGCACACCCTTCGATCCGCAGCAAGCGATCGCGGCGCTCCGATCTTCGCTGGCCGGCTACAAGGTGCCCAAGCGCATCGAGCTGGTCGACGAGATGCCGCGCAATACGCTCGGCAAGATCCAGAAGAACCTCCTCAAGCAGCGCTTCGCCGGAACGTTCGGCCCGGGCGCGGGTTGAGGCGCCGGACGAAGCTGCTACAGCTTGGACAGCCCCGCGAAAGGTCTCCGCACACCATGGTGTCGTCGATGTCGAAATCTGCGCCAGCCGCACCCCTGGCCAACCGCGGCGAAGGGGCGCCGGAGATCGACGAACGCCTCTTCGTCGCCTCCGTCGCCAAGGCGATGAAGGTCCTGGAGTCCTTCGACAAGACGGCCGCGACGCTGAGCCTGTCGGACATCGCGATCCGTACGGGGCTGGGCCGCAGCGCTTCGCAGCGCTTCATCTATACGCTCGAGCGCCTCGGTTATCTCGATCGCGACGCCCAGACGAAGCGCTACGGCCTGTCGCGGAAGGTCTTCCGTTTCGCGCAAAATGCCAGCTCGTCGAACCAAGGGCTGGAAGCGGCCTATCCGCAGATGCGCATCCTGAGCGAGAAGACCCGGGAGACGATCTCCTGGGTCGAGGTCGACGGCGCCGACATCGTCATCATCGCAACGATACCGAGCACGCATATCTCGTCGGTCAACCTCCCCATCGGCACCCGGTTTCCGGCACTCTCCTCCTCGTCCGGCCAGATGCTGCTCGCCCATTCCGCACCGAGCCATGTCGAGAAGGTCTGGAAAGCGTCCGCCCCTTCGGTGTCACAGCGCACCAAGGCGCGCGACGCGGCCGAGATGATGCGCATCCTCGAAGCGGCCAAGGCGGTCGGCTTCTCCGTCACCGAGAAGAACATGGAACAGGGCAGCATCTCGGTGTCCGCGCCGGTTCATGATCGCGCCGGCCGCGCGATCGGCTCGATCAACCTCTCGACCCTGACCACGCGCTACAGCCGCGAGACCGCGATCGCGGAACTCGCGCCGCTCGTGCTCGAGGCCGCGACGAAAGCGACGGAAACGCTCGCCTCCTGAGCCGGGCCTCGGCGCCCGCTCACTCAATCGGAATCTCTGGGTTTCAACGTGCGGGCGTCGCTCGCGCGCAATCGGGCTTGCGCTCGCTTGACAGTCAGCAAAAATCGTCTTCAAATATCAATTATTATATACCAATAATAAGGGGATCGCGTATGGCTGCCACCCTCACCTCGCCGGTAAAGCGCCTCGCGCTCGCCTCGACCCTCCTTCTGTGCCTGGGCGCCGCGCCTGCCTTCGCCGAGAAGCTGACCATGGGGATCGGCGGAGCGGTCAATTCGCTCGACCCTCATTTCTACAGCACGACGCCCAACAACCTGGTCGCGTTCCACATGTTCGACCGGCTGGTGCATCGCAGCCCGGAGGGCAAGCTCACTCCCGGTCTCGCTACGGAATGGCGCGCGATCTCGCCGACCGTGTGGGAGTTCAAGCTGCGCGAAGGCGTGACCTGGCATGACGGCAGGCCCTTCACGGCCGACGACGTCGCCTTCACCCTGAAGCGCGCCATCGACGTTCCCAACAATCTCGGCGGCTTCGCCGGCATCATCCGGCCGATCAAGGACACCGAGGTCGTCGGCCCCACCGTGATCCGCCTGACCACCACGTCGCCAGTGCCGAACCTGCCGAGCGACCTCACCCGCCTCGCCATCGTCTCGCGCCACGCCGGCACCGATGCGACCACGGCCGACTACAACAGCGGCAAGGCGGCGATCGGCACCGGCCCGTTCAAGCTGGTGAGCTATACGCCCGGCGAGCGCGTCGAATTCGCCCGCAACGACAACTGGTGGGGCGAGAAGCCCGCCTGGACGACGCTGACGATCCGGCTGATCCCGAACACCGCCGCACGGACGGCCGCGCTGCTGTCCGGCGATCTCGACCTGATCGACACGCCCTCCGCCAGCGATCTCCCGCGCCTCGAGAAGTCCGAGAACATCCACGTTGCCTCGGTCGCTGGCATGCGCGTCAACTACATCGTCCCGATGATCAAGCCGGCCGAGGATGCGCCGCCGATAACGGACAAGAAGGGCGCCAAGCTCGATCCGTCGCCGCTGACCAGCCAGAAGGTCCGCGAGGCGCTCTCGATCGCGATCAACCGTGCCGGCATCACGGAGCGGATCATGCTGGGCACCGCCAATCCCACGGGCCAATGGCTGCCGCCCGGGATCATGGGATACGATCCCAAGACCCCGGTCCCGGCCTATGATCCGGAAAAGGCCAAGCGCCTTCTGGCCGAGGCCGGATTCCCCAACGGCTTCAAGATCACGCTCTCGACCTCAAACGACCGGGTGCCCTACAGCGTCGAGGTCGCGCAGGCGATCGCGCAGATGTGGAGCCGCATCGGCGTCGACACCGCGATCGACGCCATCCCCTTCAGCGTCTACTCGTCGCGAGGCGCCAAGAGCCAGTTCACCGCCTATCTCGGGAGCTGGAGCAACAATTCCATGGAAGGCACGGGCCTGCTCAGGGATCTCGTCGGCACGCGCAACAAGGAGACCGGCTGGGGCCTCTACAATTGGGCGCAGTATTCCAATTCGAAGCTCGACGCGCTCAATGCCAGCGCCATCGCCGAGATCGACGACACCAAGCGCGAGGCCCTCGTGCTCGACGCGGTGAAGCTGGTCTCCACCGACGTCGCCATCCTCCCGCTCTACCACTTCAAGAATATCTGGGCGACGCGAGGCAAGGTGTTCTACCAGCCACGCATCGACGAGCTCACATTGGCAGTCGACGTGAAACACAAATAGCACGAGCACGCACAGTTTGATCTCGATCAGCGGCAAGCGCCAATAGCTGACCTTGTCGCCCGCCAGGAAGCAGACGCTGTTGGGCGAGCGAATGGGGGTGCCTTGCACCGAGAGGCCTCCAGCAGCCTTCCTGGAGGCATCTCAAGCCGGGCATGCGATTCCGAACTGTTGTCGTTTTCCCTACAAGTTGCGATTAGACGCCGCCTCTGGCCTTCGCCACCCAGTCGTCGAACATGGCCTTGTTTTGGGTGATCCACTCATCGGCCATGCGGTTGATGTTGGCGCTGCTGGCGCCGTTCTTGTTGATGTTGAACTCCCAGGCCGACCAGCTCGCGAGCGGGAACTTGATCTGCTCGATCAGTGTCTTGATCGCCGGGTTGGCCGCGACGAACTGCTTGTTCGCGACAGAGGCCCAGTTCCAGGACGACATCGCCATGCGGCAGGGATCGGCTCCGCCGGCGCAGCCTTTGACGCCCGGTACCAGGGCTGAACCGCGGTTCGGCACGTTCGGCGGCAGCGCATCCTCCGGCGTGGGCAGCCAGACGACGTCCTCGCCCGGGATCAGCGCATTGTTCACCCAGGACGGGCTCCACGCATAGAAGAAGGCGGGCTCGCCGCGCTTCACGCGCGCCACGGCCTCGACCATCAGGGTCTCGTATTTGCCGCGCACCGAGCGGACGGTGTCCTTGAGGCCGAACTTGTCGAGCTGGAAGTCGACCACGTCGCCGCAACTCCAGCCCGGGTCGCAGTTGATCAGGTCCGCGCGCCCATCCTTGCCGAACAGCGCGGCGATCTTGAGATCCTTCATCTGCACCAGCGTGGTGATGTTGTGTGCGGTCGCGGTCTTCTTGTCGATGAGGTAGCCGTTGATGCCGCCGCCGACGATCATGCCGCTGCCGAGCAGCTCGGCCTGCTTCTCGACGGCCCGGAAGGCGGGTTCGCGTTGGGGCATGTTGACGTCGGTGGCGAGGTCGAGATCGCCCTGCCCTGCAGCCTGGAAGAACAGCGTCGTGTTGAGCGTCGAGAGCTTCACCTCGTAGCCGAGCTCCTTCATCGCCCGGCTGATGATTTGGGCAGTCACGTAATTGGCGCCGAGGCTGTCGCTCTGGGCGTAGCGCACGGTCTTGCCCTTGCCCGGCAAGACCTGGGCGAACGCCGCTCCCTGCAGGGTGACTGCGGCGAGCGCCGCCGCGGCAACAGTCTTGATAAGCGGTCTGGCTGACAGGCTGATCATCGCGTTCTCCTCTTCGGTTATGGCTGGTCTTGTCCCCGGCCCGCCCTTTGTGGGCGGGTTCTTCGTTGAAATCGGTCGGTCACGCCGCCTGTCGGCTGGCCTCCGGCGGCGCAGGCGCGGTGATCTCCTCGCGGCGGCCTCCCCGCAGGAAGCGCATCAGCGCCTGAAGCAGGGAGGTGCGCTGATCACGTTTCGTCTCGGCGAGTTTCTGGGTGATGCGGTCGAGCATCATCGCCAGCAGGACGATGGCGATGCCGCCGATGGCGGCGCGGCCGACATCGAGCCTCCCGAGGCCCTGGAGCACGACGAGGCCGAGCCCTTCGGCGCCGATCATCGCGACGACGACCGACATCACCATCGCGGTCAGAACGGTCTGGTTGAGCCCACCGAGGATGGACGGGATCGCAAGCGGAAGCTGGATCTCCCAGAGCAACTGGCGGCTGTCCGCGCCGAAGGCGAGACCAGCCTCGACGATCTCGTGCTCGACCATGCGGATGCCGAGATTGGTGAAGCGGATCAGCGGGGGAGCCGCAGCAGTGACCACCGCGACCTCGCCCGGGACAGTGCCGACGCCGAACAGCATCACCACCGGCACGAGGTAAACGAAGGTCGGCGTAGTCTGCATGATGTCGAGGATTGGGCGGACGACGTTCCAGACCCGGTCGCTGCGGGCGCAGAGAATACCGATCGGGATGCCGATCACCGCGCAGAAAACGATCGCGGTCGTGATTAGCGAGAGCGTCGTCATCGCCTCGGTCCAGACGCCGAGCATGGCGATGGCGATCAGAGAGACGACGCTGAAGGCCGCGACGCCCCGGCCGGCGCTGCGCCAAGCGATCAAGCCGATCAGCAGGAGCATCACGGGGAACGGAATCGCATGCAGCACCCAGTCGTTGAAGCCGAGCAGACTTTCGACCGGCCATTTGATCGCCTGGAACAGCGGCCGGAGGTTCAGGGCCAGCCAGCGGACTCCGTCCTGGATCCACTGGTCGACCGGGAAGATCGCGAGATCGTCAGCCTTGATCATGCGGCTTCTCCCGGGCTCGGCAGGTTGGCGATACGGGCGAGTATCTGCTCGGCGCCGAGCAGACCGACGAGCTTGCCACTGTCGTCGACGACGCCCATGGCGTGATCGGAGCGGTAGCTGCGCGCGACATCGACGAGCCTGGCACCCTCGGGAACGCAGAGATAAGGGCCACGCCCGGCCGGCAATTCGCCGGTCTGCTTCAGCGTGGCGATCTGGGCTTCGCCGAGTCCGGCGACCACATGCTCCTGCTGGTCGAGCAGGAGGCCGCCCCCGGCGCCTCCTCCGACGACGATGCCGTTCGGCCCGCGCCAGAGCACGGTCGGCGCCTTCATCACCGAGTGTGCGTCGAACAGCCGTGCCCTGTCGACTTCGCGCGTGAAGGCGGCGACATAGTCGCTGCCCGGCTCGAGCACGATCGATTGCGGCGTGCCCTCGCGCACGAGCTTGCCTTCCGACATGATCGCGATGCGGGTGCCCAGCTTCAGCGCTTCCTGGAAATCATGGGTGATGAACAGGATGGTCTTGTTCAGCGTGCGCTGGAGGCGCAGCAACTCGTCCTGCATCTCGGTGCGGATCAGCGGATCAAGCGCGCTGAAGGCCTCGTCCATGATCAGGATGTCGGCATCGGTCGCGAGGGCCCGCGCGAGCCCCACACGCTGGCGCATGCCGCCCGACAGCTCGTGCGGCAGGTGATAGCCCCAGCGCGCAAGCCCGACGACGGAGAGAATCTCCTCGGCGCGCTTGCGGCGCTGGGCCGGCGCGACGCCGCGCAGCTTCAGCCCGAACTCGACATTCTCGATGACGCGCTTGTTGGGCAGCAGCGCGAAGTGCTGGAACACCATCGACATCCGCGTGCGCCGGACCTCGCGCAGCGCCTTCTCGGAGAGCGGCACGATGTCCTGACCGTCCAGCAGGATGCGCCCGGCGCTGGGCTCGTTCAGCCGGTTGACGCAGCGTGCGAGCGTCGATTTGCCGGAGCCGGACAGACCCATGATCATGTACATCGCGCCGGACGGGACGCTGAGCGAGACGCCATCGAGCCCAACAACCTGGCCGAGCTTCCCGAAGACGCTGTCCTTCGTGCCGCCGCCGCGCAGGATCTGCAGCGCCTCGGTCGGGTCCTTGGCGAAAACCTTGTAGAGGTTTTCGATACGCAGCCTTTCGCTCACCGCTGTTCCCCTTCTCATTGTCCGGTGGGGTCGACCTTCCGCCGGTTCTCCCAGGAGCGCTGCGCGGTCAGCGCAGCGGCGAAAAGTCGGTCGGCAGCAGGATCTTGTTCTCGGCCTGCTCGATGTTCTCGGAAAGCCTGGGCAGGAAGGCCTGCCAGCGCGGCTCGTCGGCAAGCTGCTGGCGCCTGCGCCGCCGGTCCTCCAGATCCTCATAGGCCCAGAGATGCGTGACCTGGCTGAGTGCACCGATCTCGGTGGTGAAGTAGCCGATAAGGCGGCCGAGGATGGGCTGCTGGATCGCGAGCCCTTCCTCGCGAACAAGCTTGAGATAGGTCCCCATCCTGCCCGTTCGGATGCGGTAGATGCGCTCCTCGACGATCACGCGCGGCCCTCCTCGGCGGCTTCGGTGAGAAAGCCCCGCATCAGCGCAGCAACCTGGCCGGGTGCCTCGTTCAGCAGGGAGTGACGCAGCCCCGGCAGGATGTGCAGCCGGGAGTCCGGAATGCGCTCATGCATGTAGCGCGACATGCGTGGGTTCGAGCCCTGATCGTGCTCGCCGGTCATGATCAGTGTCGGCAGCCGGATCTGGTCGATCAACCCGCCGAAATCAGTCTCGGCCAGCACGCGGTAGGCCGATGCGTAGCAATCGGGATCGTTCTCAGCGTTGCGGCGGCGGAGTTCGACGATCAGCTCGGGATTGCGCGCCTGAAAATCCTCGGTCAGCCAGCGCGACAGCGAGGCGTCGTAGTGCGAACCGCGATCGCCGGCCTTGAGCGCGGCGAGGCGCGCCAGCACGCGCTCCCGCTCCTCGTCGGTCCGGCCAGAGACCGTCGACAGCAGCACCAGCCGCCGCAGCCGCTCGGGGTGGGTCAGGGCGAGGCGCTGCGCGATCAGACCGCCGAGCGAAAAACCGGCGAGATCGAAGCGGCCGAAGCCGGTGTGATCGGCAAGCGCGAGCACGTCGCCAGTGAAATCGTCGATCTCATAGCGGCCCTTGACCCGCGCCGAGCGGCCATGGCCGCGCAGGTCGAAGCTCAAGATGCGGAAGCGGTCGGACAGCCGCGTGATCACCCCGTCCCAGGACTCGCAATAGGAGCCGACGCCATGGACCAGCACGAGCGGCAGACCGCCCGAGCCGCTCAGGCGGTAGTTCAGCTGGACGCCGTCGCGAAGGAGCGTGCCGTTCACGTCAGGCGCCTGTGTCAGGGCAGCCGCATCCGCCATCGCCGTCAGGCCCCGACCGCAGCGAAGCGCGGACGGGCGGCCTCGCGTTCGCGGGCTGCGAAATGCGGCATCACCTCGTCGATGAAGAGCCTGAGCGTCCGGACCTGCAACTCGAAGGGCAGATTGTAGGAGAGGCCAAGACAGAACTGGTCGACACCGGCGGCCTCGTAGACCTCGAGCTTGGAGATGACCTCTTCCGGCGTGCCGAAGACGAGGTTATCGCGGATCGCCTTTGGGTCGTAGCTGCCGCGATTGGCGACCGTCTCGAATGGCACGGCCTCGGGGAAGCCGTTCTTCACCGTACCGATATTCTGCATCAGATTCTCGAAATAGCGCCCGTAATCGACGCTGTATCGGACGATCTCCTGCCAATCCTGCCTGCTGTCATAGACGCAGGTGCGGCGCTGCATCATGAATTTCGGGCGCGGGCGCTCGGGATGATCGGCGCAGGCCTTGCGGAACTTCTCGGCGAGTACGCCGATCTCCGCGACCGGCGCCGAAAGCGGGGTCGAGAGGATACTGGCGCCAAGGCCGACGGCCCAGTCGAAGGTGCCGGGATCGCGCGCCGCGACCCAAATCCGGGGATGCGGGCTCTGCAGCGGCTTGGGTACCGAGGTCGCGAGCGGGAACCGCCAGTAATGCCCGTCATGGGCGTAGTCGCCGGCCCAGAGCTTTTGAACCGCAGGGACGAGTTCCTTCATATAGGCAACGCCCTCCTGCTGGGGCATGCCGCCGGCCATGCGGTCGAACTCGTATTGATAAGCACCGCGCGCGATGCCGATTTCGAGGCGGCCGCCGGTCAGGTGGTCGCAGAGCGCCGCCTCGCCGGCCAGCCGGATCGGCGACCAGTAGGGCGCGACCAGCGTCGCCGTGCCCAGCCTGATCCGGCTGGTATGCTGGGCGAGCCAGCCCAGCGTCTGGAACGGATTCGGCGAGATCGTGCATTCGATGGTGTGATGCTCGGCGGTCCACAACGTCTCGAAGCCGCCCTCGTCGGCCATGCGGGCAAGCGCCAGCATGTTGGACATGGCGTCCTGCATCGATTCATCGGGTGAAAAGCGCTCCATATTGATCGAGAGAGCGAATTTCATGGCTTGCCTCCGTGCAAACGTGCGGGACAGCGCATCAGCGCAGGCGGATGACGAACGGGTCCTGCATGGCACCCGAGTAGTCGATGACGACGTTCTTCAGGCGCGAGAACTCGCGCATGACCTCGAAGCCGCCGCGGCGGCCATAGCCGCTCTTCTTCGTGCCTCCGTTCGCGGACATGAAGGCGGCCGAGCGGTAGGTGTTGATCCAGACGGTGCCAGCCTCGACATTGCGGGCGAAGCGCATGGCTCGGTCGATATCGCGGGTCCAGATACCGGAAGCGAGCCCGTATTCGCTGTCGTTGGCGAGCGAGATCATTTCCTCCTCGCTCGAAAAGGGCACGACACCGACGACGGGGCCGAAGATCTCGTTGCGCATGAAACTCATGTCGTTGCGCGCTTCGGTCAGCACCGTCGGCTCGTAGTACCAGCCGCGCGCCAGCGCCTCGTTCTGCGGCTTGCGGCCGCCGACGGCGATCCTGGCGCCCTCGCGCACGCCGGAGCCGACGAAATGCTCGACCTTGTCGAGTTGCGCCGCGAGCGCGAGCGGCCCGATATCGGTGTCCTCGGCCATGGGATGGCCGACCTTGACGCGCCTGGTGCGTTCGACCAGCGCCTCGACGAAGCGGTCATAGACCGGCGCCTCGACGAAGCAGCGGGAACCGGCGACGCAGGTCTGGCCGGCCGCAGCGAAGATGCCGGAGACGACGCCGTTGACAGCGCGCTCGATGTCGACATCCGAGAACACGACATGGGGCGACTTGCCGCCGAGTTCCATTTGGCAGGGCACGAGATTGCCCGCTGCGTTGCCGGCGATCTTGCGGCCGGTGTCGGTCGAGCCGGTGAAGACGTATTTCGCAATGCCGGGATGGCGGGTCAGCGCATCACCGGTGGTCATGCCGTCGCCGGTCACGACATTGACGACGCCAGGCGGAATGCCGGCCTCGATCACCAGTTCCGCCAGCGCCAGCGCCGAGGCCGTGGCATGCTCGGAGGGCTTGACCACGATCGTGTTGCCGATGGCGAGGCAGGGCGCCAGCGTGCCCGTCAGCATCATCAGCGGCGAATTCCAGGGGATGATCATCGCGACGACGCCGATCGGCTCGCGCAGGTTGAAGTTCAGCGTGTCGAGCTTGTTGACCGGGATCGTGTCGCCCTGGAGCTTGTCGGCCATCCCCGCGAAGTAGCCGTAGGAGTCCGGGATCGCCCGCATCTGGGCGCGCATCTCCTTGATCAGCTTGCCGTTGTCGCGGCATTCGAGCTGGGCCAATTCCTCGGCATGGGCCAGAACGAGCTCACCGAGCCGGCGTACCAGCTTGCCGCGATCGGTCTGCGTCATGCGCCGCCAGGCCGGGTTGATCAGCGCGGCGCGGGCCGAGCGGACGGCGGCGTCGACATCGCCGGCATCGCCCAGGGCGAACTCGTACCATGGCTCGGCCGTGGTCGGATCATAGCTCGGCGCGTAGACGCCACCTTGCGGCGCGACGAAGGAGCCGTCGATGAAATGCCCGATGCGCGAGCCCTGAAGGGTTTCGACCGTCGTCTTCATGATGCGCCGCCGCGCTCCCAGAGTTGCGGAATGCCGGCCCAGGGCCGGGTGTCCTCGACCATCGCGAAGCGCCCGCCGTCATGGGAATCGATGTAGATGCCAAAGCGGCGGCCGTTGCTCTCGCTGACATAGCGGCGAAGAACGCTGCGGGTTTCCCGTGTCAGGATCTGCTCGTAGGGCAACTCGTCGAAGCCGAAGAAGCGCACGCCCTCGGGCAGACAAATGTCGCCGGCATCACCTGCGAGTCGCGCCCGGTAGACAAGATGACCTGGATCGCCATCGGCGACGTCGAACACCGAATAGAGGAAGGTGTCCTCCGGCAGCAGCGGCAGGCTCTCGCCATTGGCGAGCGGCAGCCTTCCGTCGAGAATGCGGCGTGTCGCTCGCGGCAGGGCCCAGCCGCCATCGCCCTCGCGGCAGAGCAGCAGCTTGCCATCGGACTCGACGAGGTAGTTGACGATCATGCTGCTCGACGCGAGCCAGCCCGGCGGCAGCGGGTCCTTCACCGCCGCATAGCGACCGCGGCAGAAGGCCAGCGGCGCGGAGGGGCTGGTGCCGAATGCCTGCACCTGGCCGATCAGCACGATGTGGTCGCCGGCATCGACGCGCTGGTGCAGGCTGCAGTCGAACCAGGTCAGGCAATCGCCGAGTACGGGCGCGCCGGTATGGACGCTGTCATAAGCGACGTTGGCGAATTTATCCGGAGATTTGGAGGCGAAGAGGTTCGAGAGGTCCTTCTGCTCCTCCTGCAGCAGGTTGACCGCGAAGCAATCCGCCGTTTCGAAGGCGGGAAAGCTCGACGCCCCCTTGCCGACGCAAACCAGCAACAAGGGCGGATCCAGCGAGACGGAGGTGAAGGAATTCGCGGTCATGCCGCGCGGACGGCCCTCGGTGTCATGGGTCGTGACGATCGTGACGCCAGTCAGGAAGGTCCCAAAAGCCCGCCGCAAGGCGACGGGGTCGATCGTGGTGGAATGTTGGGGCGCCGTCGCCAGCATGGCGATCCTCTTCGGTGCTCGTCACCAATGAGGATGAGGCTAGGCAGCCGCCCGCAGCCTTTCTTCCTCCGAAACGGAGGACACGCACGCAAAAGGATTCGCCGCTTCAGGGGTAAGCGGCGGTTCGGCCTTCAATGACGTCGTGCATCTTCAACGCCAGTTCGAGGGTAAAGCGCCTTTCCGGCGTGTCCGGATTGATCTGGAACAGCTCCTCGATCCGCGCGAGCCGATAGCGCAGCGTCGTGACGTGCAGCGCCATCGCATCGGCGCAGGGTTGGCTGCGGCAGCCGGCGCGCAGATAGGCCGTCAGCGTTTCCAGATAGGGCGTGCCATGCTCGCGATCATGCGATGCTACCCGGCCGATGCTGCCCTCGACGAAGGCCCGCACCTCGGCCGAATCGGCGGCGCCAATCAGCATCGGCAAAGGGCCGAAATCGAGCGCCGAAAGCACGCCGCTGCGCCGGAAGCTGCGCGCGATCCGCAGCATTCGCCAGGCCCGCTCCCATTCTCCGGAATAGGCGTCGAGCCCGTCACAGACGCCGCCGATGACGGCGATGGGCTCGCCACGCGGGCCATGGCGCAGCGTTTCGACCAGGCGCTGCGCGAAACGGTCGAGCCGCTCTCGCTCCTCGCCCGCCTGCGCTGGGAGCAGGCAGACCAAGCCGGTTCCGATCGTGATGACATGGCAGCTCAGGCCATGTTGCCGCGCGAGCCGCTGGACGCTTTGATGGGCTTCCAGCGGCTCGCGCTCGCCGCCTGCGGCACCGGGAAGATCCACGACCAGCATGCGCAGCGCGCGCGATAGCGGCAGGCCGAGATGGCGCGCGCGGCGCGCGATGTCCTCCGGATCGCGCCAGCGCCGTTCGACGATCTCGAAGAACAACTCGGTCAGCGTGCGTGTCTCGAAGCGGAACTGGATCACGCTGCGCATCATCTGGACGCTCAGCGCGAATTTGGCGCTGTCCAGCATGAGCCGCCGCAGATCGTCACCCGGCTCGGCGTCGAACAGGACGAGGGCACCGACGATATCCGCATCGACGCTCAAGGGCTCGATCAAGGCAGGCAAGACCAGCTTTCCGCCGCCGGCTTCGATGGAGATGCTGCCAATTTTTGCCTCGCCGTCGGCCACCGCGGCCTTGACCGTGGCGATGACGGGATCGGCCTGCCCCGTCGCCAACAAGGTGCGCCACGCAGCTTCGTCATATGAGACGGGGGCTGGCGAACCTGCGGCGACGAGTCCGTTTTCGGCGAAATCCACCACAAGCACCGCGCATCGCAGCAACTCGTCGAGCCGAGCCGCCAGGGCCTCCGCCGATCCGCCCGACAGGACTTCCTGCAGCAAGGCTCCCTGGGCATGCAGCGCGCGACGCTGCTCCTCTGCTGCGCGCCGCTCTGCCCATAAACGATGCTCGCGCTCGACTGCGATCGCGCCGAGATGGGCGATCATGCCCATGAAGGCGAGGTCGTCGGAGGGCAGCGGCTTGATGTCGCGCGAGATGAGGCTCAGCACCATCGGGCGCCCTTCGGCATCGACGCTGGTCAGCGGCATCACCAGAACCGAACGGTAGTCGCGCTCGAAGGCCTCGCGCCGGTAGCCCGGGAATTCCTCCGAGGCCCGTGCGTCGGGGATGTAGACCGGCTCTCCCGTCCGCAACGCCAAGAGCGCCGGGCTCGTCGCCAGTTCCCAGCGATCCTCGAGCTGGCGTCGCAGCAGCGTCGGGTCATGACGCACAGAGACATGGGCGTAGCCATGCCCTACGTCGATCGACATGATCGAGCCCATGCTCCAGCCGCCATGGTCACAGGCCGCCTTGACCAGATCGAACAGGATGCCGGGGAGATCGACGCCGGAGTTGATCCGGCTCGCCACCTCCCTGAGCGAATGCATTTGCGAAACAGGCGTAAGCACTTCGTCCCCTTCCTATCTTGCTTGCACAGCCTCGCAGCATTCCAACGGCCAAGCTTCCTCGCAATCATAGGAAGACATCCGGCTGACGAACACTAGCCTCGGCCGTCATCGCCACTGAGCTGTCGGGAGAGGGCCATGGATATCGGGGTGCGCAAGATCGCGACCTTCGTCGAGGAGACGATAATCGAGGGGGGCAAGGCGGCGCCGCGTCCGATCACCATGACGGTTGTCGCAGCGGTGGTGAAGAACCCCTGGGCCGGCCAGGGCTTCGTCGAGAACCTTCGTCCCGAGATCATGCGCATCGCGCGCCCGCTCGGCCTGGAGATGACGCGCCGGCTGATCGCCGTGCTGCCGAGGGAGCGGGTCGAAGCCTATGGCAAGGCCGCGATCGTCGGCGTAAATGGCGAGATCGAGCACGCTTCGGCGCTCATCCATACGCTGCGCTTCGGCAACACCTTCCGCGAGGCGGTCTCGGGAACCGCCTTCCTGAGCTTCACCAACACGCGCACCGCGCCGGGCGCGCTGATTTCGCTGCCGATGATCCACAAGAGCGAGACCGGCAAGCGTTCGCATTTCATCACGGCAACCTTCCAGATCGCCGATGCGCCCGGCCCCGACGAGATCGTCGTCGCGATCGGCGCCTCCGATGGCGGCCGCGCCCATCCGCGCATCGCCGACCGCTTCGAGGATATGAAGGAGATGGAGGCGGAGCTAACAGCACCTGAGCTCGTCAGCATCTGATCGAATCCGACGGTGGCAGACGCCATCGGCCTCATCTGTGCGAATGCGGTCCATGCCGGCGCCGATGCACAGCGCGGTGGGCCATCGAGATAATCCTGGCACACAGGGGCGTGGCGCCTTCGCAATGGCCCCGACCTGAGGCATCGGTGCGCTTGTGGGCGCCTGGTTTGATCGGCATCTATATGAGGCGACCGGCGTCGAGCTATCTTGAGGCTACATAAACTTGCATGTTTCCGATGGGAGGCGGCATCCCTCGCCAGCACATCGCGCTGCGCGCTCCCATCTTGCGCCGTATGTATGTAAACATTGGCACGATACCCGGAAGCAAACATTCGTTCAGGCACACCCTGGTGTCGGTGTCGGATTTAGACGGCTATTTCTCACTCTCAGGCGAGCGACGAAGGCGTCCGCCTCAGCACTCAATCCCGCGGCAGGCTGCGGGCGCTGAAGTCACAGGATTGCTGAGCGATTGCCGCAATGCGCGCGGCGAGCGGCGAGATGTCGCCCTTGCGATGCACCGCATGGTAACGGAGCGGTGGAATCGGCGGCTCGGTCCGGATGACGCGCAGCCGGCCGTTGGCGATCTCCGGGCCGAAATAGCTGGCCGTCAGGAAGGTGACGCCCAATCCGGCGGCGGCAAGGGCTGCCAGCACGTTCAGGCTGTTGCATTGAACGATGTGGTTGATCGCGAGTCCATTGGCCACCGCCCAGTCGAGCACCAGCTTCTGCAGGCCGGAGCCCTGGGTCTGCGTCAGGATCGGGTACTTCGCCATCTCGCCGAGCGGGATCAGGTTCTCCTCCGGGCCGAAGCCCGGCGCCGACACCCATTCGAGCTGGACCGTATCGAGCGGCAATGCCGTGAATTCCGGCGTTTGCGGGGGATCCAGCGCGATGACGAGGTCGAGCTCGTTGGCCGCCAGCTTGCCGAACAGGTCGACGCTGGCCGCGACTTCGGGAACGGGAACGACATTGGGATAATCGCGCTTCATCGCGACGATCAGCTTGGGGAGCCAGGTCAGGGCGACGAGCTCGGTCGTGCCGAAGCGGAACGGCCCCGAGAAGGTCGCGGCCCCGCCCGCCGCCTCGCGGAAGCGAGGTTCCAGCGCGAGCATCTCTGTGGCGATCGGCAGGCTCGCCTCGCCGGCCCGGGTCAGGCGCAAGGCATGGCTCGTGCGGTCGAAGAGGGGTCCGCCGATCACGGCCTCGAGTTCGATGATCCGCTTCGACACCGTCGATTGCGCCAGATTGAGATGCCGCGACGCCTCGGTGAAGCCGCCAAGTCTGGCGGTCCAGTAGAAGGCCTCGATCTGCCTCAGACTCGCGGGCATCGCTTTCCCCATCGCTCGCCGCCACTTCATGATGAAGAAAAGCGATAGCTTGTGAGAAATATATTCGCTTTCTGTCATTCTCGCCATGTCACATGATTCCCGAAACCAAGCTCTTGGGGACGGAATCTTCCATGTCGTTGATCGGCCACCGTACCAATCCGAACAGCCCTGCGGTGCCGGAGGCGATCCTCGACGGCTTCCGGACCGCCCCCGTCTCGATCATCTCCGACGTGATGAACCGCCTGCATGGGACCAGGGCGCTGCGGCCCTATCATCGCTCCGGCCGACTTCTCGGCACGGCCGTGACGGTGAAGACGAGGCCGGGCGACAACCAGACCCTGCACCGCGCCTATGAGCTGCTGCGCCCGGGCGATATCCTCGTCGTCGATGGTGGTGGCGACCTGACCCAGGCGCTCGTCGGCGAGATCATGATGAGCCGGGCGCGGGCGATGGGTGTCGCCGGCTTCGTCATCGACGGGGCGATCCGCGACGTCGATGCGTTCCAGCAGGCGGATTTTCCCTGTTACGCCCGCGGCGTGACCCATCGTGGCCCCTATAAGAGCGGGCCGGGCGAGATCAACGTCCCGGTCTCGATCGACGGCATGGTGGTGATGCCGGGTGACGTCGTGGTCGGCGATGCGGACGGCATCGTCGCCTTCGATCGTACCGACGCGGCCGGGCTCCTCGAACTGGTGCGCCAGCAGGAAGAGCGCGAGGCGAACGCGCTCGCCGCGATCGCGGAAGGGCGCGTCGACAGCTTCTACATGAAGACCGGAAAGGCTGCGTCGTGACGGTACCGGCCATCCCGCTTTCCGCGCGCGTCGGCCGGATCAAGCCCTCGCCCAGCATGGTGGCGCGACTGCGAGCCCAGGAGCTGAAGGCGCAGGGGCGCGACATCATCGACCTCACCACCGGAGAGCCCGATTTCGACACGCCTGCCCATATCCGGGAAGCGACGACCGCCGCCATGGCGGCCGGCGAAACCCGCTATGCGCCGGTCAACGGCACGCTCCGCCTGCGCAAGGCGATCATCGCCAAGTTCGCGCGGGAGAACGGCGTGACCTACGCCGCCGACGAGATCGTGGTCGGCAGCGGCGCCAAGCAGGTGATCTTCAACGCCCTGGCGGCGACCATCGGCGAGGGCGACGAGGTCATCGTGCCCGCGCCCTATTGGGTATCCTATCCCGACATGGTGCTGGCCTGCGACGGCACGCCCGTCATCGTCGCCTGTGGCGAAAATGCCGGCTTCAAGCTCACCGCCGAGACGCTCGAAGCCGCGATCACGCCGCGCACGCGCTGGCTGATCCTGAACACGCCGTCGAACCCGACCGGCGCCTTCTACTCCGCCGACGAGATGACGGCGCTGACCGAGGTGCTGAAGCGCCATCCTCACGTCGCGCTGATGACGGACGACATCTACGAGCATATCCGCTTCGACGGCGGCGAGCCGGTCTGCCCGGTCGCGATCGCGCCCGAACTGCGCGAGCGCACTTTGCTCGTCAACGGCGTCTCCAAGACCTATGCCATGACCGGCTTCCGCATCGGCTACGGCGCCGGACCGAAGGCACTGGTCAAGGCGATCAACGTCATCCAGTCGCAGACGACCTCAGGCGCGGCCTCGATGTGCATGGCGGCGGCCGCAGCGGCACTC
>WPCJ01184256.1_pt1 | contig 40882 bp, 47 predicted proteins | sample 5399831 | NCBI WGS metagenome assembly WPCJ01 (sample SAMN12869470, study PRJNA574797) | sludge metagenome | isolation source: wastewater treatment of pH10 | place: China:Beijing | collected 2019-05-20 | reverse complement strand
CAGCAGCCGGTCGGCCACCCACTCCATCGTCCCCAGCCAGAGCGCTTCCTTGTTCGGGAAGTGCTTGAACAGCGCCCCCTGCGTCATGCGCATATGTGCGGCAACCTCGGTGGTGGTGATGGTTTCCGGATTGGCGTGCGCTGCCAGTTCCACGACCGCCTCGACCGCCTCGGCGCGGCGCTGTTCGGCGGGCAGATATTTTGCACGCATGATTATGCCCTCGGATAAGCGTGTTTGATGAAAGTATGTGTTCACTTCCTATGAGTGTGTAGATGGCTCGTCAATGGAAAAATCTGGAGTAATAACCATTCACCATCCATGATTCACATGATAAATGAATAGAAGTGACTGATCGCTTGATTCTTGAATGTGGAGGTGCGCGATGCTGGCGAGAGCCAAATTCGAGGGTGGGGATCAATCGGAGACCTCTCAATGTTACGTCACACCAAATGCCCTCATCCTCATCGCCGCTTTAAGCCTGTCGGTTGTGGCACACCCCGCGCAGGCCGAGGTCATGAGTGCCGCCGAGATTGCGGAGCAGATCGTCGATAAGGATCTGGTCGCGCGGCGCCTGGGGGCCAGGGTCCATTTGCGTTATGATGTCAGCGGCACAGTCACGATCCGCGCTCCATTCTTTTCCGGAACGGGTAGTTGGGAGCGCGATGGCGATCGGCTGTGCGTGACCGTGAGGGGCGGACCAAATCCCGGAACCTCATGCCATAGCTTTGAGAACCTCGGTGGTGGGCGGTTTCGCAACTCTGATGGCATGGTGTTGCAGTTGAACTGAACCCACGTTTCGGGCGACAGGAAGAACCAACGGCCAGCAGGATATAAAGTATGATACGCAACTGGATATTCGGCGGTCTCGCCATCATCTTGGGGTTAGCTACTATTGCAGAAGGCGGCAGCGTTCTGCTCGGTAGCAGATCTGCAACCGCAGCAGCCGGCAATTTTGTACCGCTCGTGCTGTGGGTTAATTTTTTGTCTGGTTTCTTCTATGTTCTAGGGTCAGGATTCATAACCAATAGATGACGAGAGCCGCGAGGGCGATGGCTGAGAGGAAGACCTTGGGGCATCGGTCATAGCGGGTCGCGACGCGCCTCCAGTCCTTGAGCCTGCCGAACATGATCTCGATGCGGTTACGCCGCTTGTATCTCCGCTTATCGTATTTGATCGGCGTCTTGCGTTTCTTCCGGCCTGGGATGCAGGCACGTATCCCCTTGTCCTGCAACGCTTCTCTGAACCAGTCAGCGTCATAGCCACGATCCCCGAGTAGCCATTTGACGTTTGGCAGGCCACTCAGCAGGGCCCGAGCGCCGATATAATCGCTGACCTGTCCAGCGGTGACGAACAGGTCGATCGGTCGCCCCTGACTGTCGCAGATGGCGTGCAGCTTGGTGTTCATACCGCCTTTGGTTCGACCGATCAGGCGACCACGCCCCCCTTTTTGGCGGCCATGCTGGTCGCCGTTCGATGGGCCTTGAGATATGTTGCGTCGATCATCACGGTCGTTTTCTCGCCGTGTTCCGCCGCCAGCCCGGCCATCATCCGCGCGAAGATGCCCTTTTCGCTCCAACGCTTCCACCGGCTGTAGAGCGTCTTATGTGGGCCATACGCGGCGGTGTCAATGGCGGAGCAAAAACCAGCCACGGGGCGGCGTAAAAGCAGGCCACGTTTATGCGCGCACTTGAGCCCGCCGGGAGGGCTTAGCCCGAGCGGCGGGCTCAAGTGCGCGTCGCGGTCTTTTACGGGGTCTGGCCGGCGTTTCGGGCCCGACTTTGCGCGAGCCTGTAGCTGTTGCCATTCATCTCGAGGATGTTGACGTGGTGAGTCAGGCGGTCGAGCAGAGCGCCGGTCAGCCGCTCTGTTCCGAAGGTCTCGGTCCATTCGTCGAACGGCAGGTTGCTGGTGATGAGCGTGGCGCCGCGCTCGTAGCGTTGCGAGATCATCTCGAAGAGTAGCTCGGCGCCGGTCTTTGACAGAGGCACGAAGCCCAGTTCATCGATGATGAGCAGTTTGACCGAGGCCAGCTGCTTCTGGAGCCGCAGGAGGCGGCGCTCGTCGCGGGCTTCCATCAACTCGTTGACCAGTGCCGCGGCCGTAGTGAAGCTGACCGACATTCCTTTCTGACAAGCGGCCAGTCCCAGCCCCAGAGCAACATGCGTCTTGCCCGTGCCACTCGGTCCGAGCGCAATGACGTTTTCGCGCCGCTCGATCCATTCGCAACGGGCAAGTTCCAGCACCTGCATCTTGTTGAGCTTCGGGATCGCCTTGAAGTCGAAGCTGTCCAGGCTCTTCTTGGCGGGGAACTTTGCAACCTTGATCCGGCGTTCGATCATCCGTCCCTCGCGGTCGATCAGTTCCAGTTCGACCAGTCGGGCGAGGAACTGGACGTGGTCCAGGCCCTCGGCTGCACATTGGCGCGCCAGCTTCTCGTGCTCCCGCAAGAAGGTCGGGAGCTTCAGCGTCTTCAGGTGATGAGCAAGCAGGATCTGCGGCGCACCGGTCATGCCGCGTCTCCCGACAGCAGAGACATGTAGCTTGCCGCCGAGGTGGTCCCCACGTTGGCCCGCGGCAGGTAGGGATAGACATCGAGGTCCAGCTTCGGCGGCCGTTTCTCAACATGGCAGAGAGCGAGGTGCTTCACGGCATCGAAGCCGACCGCGCCCAATTGCAGGGCCTTCTTCACGGCCGCGTGGAGATCATCGATGTCGAAGGTTTCCAGCAGGCGCAAAACCTGCACATATTCCCGGCGTCCCGCCTTGATCATCCGCGCCTCCATCAGGCGGCGCAGGGTTGCGAACTCCGGCGGCAGGTTCCATTCGGCAAGAGGCGCGGCCTGATCCAAAGCATTGATCTTCCTCTCGATGAGCGGGGGGTAATGCACCGGATCGAACACCATGTCCTCGCGGTCATAGCAGCGGGGATGGCGTGCGATGAACTCGCCACCGCAGCCGATCACAACCTCGTCGACATAGCCCCTGATCCAGACATCGCGGTGGCCGTAGGCGACCGGCACCGAGTAATCGTTGGTCTTGTAGCGCACCAGCGCTTGGGAACTGACTCGCCCGGTGGCTTGGTCGCAGGCATCAAACGGCGCGGGTGGCAGATCAGACATCACGACCAGATCTCGCACGAGGCGTTCCCCGATGGTCTCGGACTGGCCGCGCAGAACATCCGCCTGACGTTTGCGACACTGCTCCTCCAGATAGGCGTTGAACGAAGCCCAACTCACAAACCGCGGGACCGGGACCATGAAGTTGCGGCGGGAATAGCCGACCAATCCTTCCGCGTTGCCCTTATCGTTCCCCTTGCCGGGGCGGCCATAGCGGTCTCGGAACAGGTAGTGGGACAGGAACCCGCTGAAGAGCGTGGCCCGCTGACGTGTGCCGTCCGCCAGGATCTTCGCAACAAGACAGCGATCGTTGTCGTAGAGAACCGATACCGGCACCCTGCCGAAGAAGGCGAAGGCGTGGACGTGGCCGTCTACCCAGGCTTCCGCTGTCGCCGCGGGATAGGCGCGCACGAAGCAGGCATCACTGTGCGGCAAGTCCATAACGAAGAAGTGCGCCTTCTGCTCGACGCCGCCGATGACGACCACAGCCTCGCCGAAGTCGGCCTGGGCATGTCCTGGCGGATGGGCCAGCGGCACGAACATCTCTCGGCCGCGCCGCTCGCGCTCCCGCATGTAGTCCTTGATGATCGTATAACCGCCGGTGAAGCCATGCTCATCGCGAAGCCGCTCGAATACCCGCTTCGCCGTGTGCCGTTGCTTTCGATGGACCTCGCGATCCCCTTCCAGCCAGCCATCGATGATCTCGGTGAACCCATCCAGCTTCGGCCGCTTCACCGGCACCGTCCGCCGGTATCCAGGCGGAACCGAGAACGCCAACATCTTCCGAACGCTGTCGCGGGAAACCCCAAACTGACGCGCAGCCTTGCGCTGGCTCATGCCTTCTGAACAAGCCAGGCGAACCTTCCGATACAAATCCACGGTGAAAATCCTCCCGCCCTCCCTGTCGCCAGAAAGGGTAAAGGTGGACGACTTTTACGCCGCCCGCAGCGGGCTCATCCCGCCGCTACCGTGGTCGACTTTCTCACCGCCGTTCTCAGGCGGGCGCATCGCGCCAACGCAAGCCATTGCGATTGATGAAAATAATCCCGCTCAGCACCCGTCTGTCATCAACCCGGGGCTTCCCGTGCGACCTGGGAAAGAAGGGAGCCAGGCGCGCCATCTGCGCGTCGGTCAGCCAGAAGAGATCGCTCATGTCACCGCTCCGTTTTCGGAGGCGTGAATCACGCAGCGCAACAGAAATCAATGCATCCTGACCCTAGCAGGGTTTGCGGGTTTGATCACCTTGTGATGGCATTCCAGATACCCGACTGAGCAAAGCAGCCTGTGGCAAGGATCAGGAAGATCGTGGTCGACATCAGTGGCAGGAGGGCCTGGATGAAGCCGAGCGCGACCATGAGAACCCCAGCGCGAGTAAGCTCGCCCCGGCCTGCCGTGACAGCGGTCGCGCCGGGGGACATGGTCGTCTCAGATGTTCGGTCACCAGCGCACGCACCCGGGCGAAGGCGACTTCGACCCCGGCGATGCGGCGAGCCAGTGTCGGAGCCTCCCACAAGGCGATCTCAGCCTGCCGTATACCCCCCGTCAATCACAAGCTTCTGGCCCGTAACAAAGGAAGATTCGTCCGACATCAGGAAGACTGCGGGCTTGGCAATTTCGACAGGAACGCCCATGCGACCACCAAACTTGCCCCGTGGAACGATATCGGCCTGTTCTACCGGGTCGTTGCAGAGCGGGTGCAGTGCCGCCAGTTGGGTGAAGTCGAAAGCATCTGTTGCCAGCGTCTTCTCTTTTGCCAACTCGCCCTTATCGGCATTGACCGCAGCCTGAAACAAGGGGGTCATGATATAGCCCGGGTTCACCGTATTAACGCGAATGCCATATTCCGCCAGTTGAAGAGCCAAGGCCTTCGACAGGCCGACGACGCCATGCTTGCCCATCGTATATTGAATCAAGTTGAAGCGATCGATTAGCACATCGCCCGTGTCCGGGTTCACGACCTTGGGGCGACCGACGACACCGTGAATACTGGATACCAGCACGATGGAGCCTTTCGTGCCGTGCTTGATCATTAGACGCGAACCGTAGAGGGCGGTGTGGAAAACTCCGTCCTCATTGATGCTTTGAATGAACTTACGGGATTTCAGGACGGCTTCCGGATCCTTGTCGAAATCCTCGGCCGTTGCCACCCCGGCATTGGCCATAACAGCATCGACGCGGCCATAGGTCTTTTCGGTGATATCGAACAGCTTTTCGACATCCTTCGGCTCTCTTACATCTGTATGGACATAGAGAGCGCGTCCGGTGCCGTATTGTTCGTTCAGGCTTTTCGCGAAGGCTTCTCCCAGTTCGTCGTTGATATCGGAGATGACGACTCCCGCAGCCCCTTCTGCCAGAGCTTCGCGAACCGTTGCCGATCCAATGGAATCATATCCCGGGATCGCAGAGACCGAGCCCGTCACCACGACAACTTTATCGTTTAGCTTACCCATGTAGACTTCTCCTTTAGTTAGGTTGGGGTGACGCAAATATTGCGTGCCGCCACTGTTTGCATGCGCCTGAGTATATCTTTCTCACCTAGTTGTGGATCGCCTGAATCGGTGGTCCCCCAAGCGTTCAGGGAGTTGCGCTAGTCGAGTTTTCTGCTGAGCTGTGCGAAGATGAGATCCGAACGAAAGAGAGTTGTTTTCATTGCGCCGCAAATCATGACTGTGCTTTTTAGATAGAAACGGCGCATCGGTTCCAGCCTAGGATTGGCTTTGATTGGGGGAAACCGATTTCGCTTGGCTGTGTTGATCATCGCCTTCCAGCATTTCGTACCACATTGCGTTCAGGACCGCGAAGCAGACTGCGAGCGGCAGACCGAGGATCCAGGCAAAGTACCACATTTCTATTCCCTTTCAGTAGGCGTGACCGCCGCCTGTGATGTCGTTTTCCTCGACCTTGCCCCAGAGCAGTTTGTAGGCCCAGGCTGTGTAGGCGGCGATCAGAGGCAGGAAGATCACGGTGACAAAGAGCATGATGAAGAGCGTCAGATGGCTGGAGGATGCGTCCCAGACCGTCAGGCTGGCCCCGGGCTGCACCGTCGAGGGCAGGATGAACGGAAACATCGACAGCCCGACCGACGAGATGATCCCGAAGATCGAAAGCTTCGAGAACAGCAGCGTTCCGATCTCGCGTCCCGAGCGCAGCCCCCACAGCACCAGAAGCGCGCCGACGAAGCCAAGGGCGGGGGCCAACAGCATCCAGGGATGGGTGGCGTAGTTCGCAAACCAGCCGCCTGCCGAGGTCTCGACGGTTTTTGCCAGCGGGTTGGACGGGCCGGACGGGTCTATCACGCTGGTGATGCGGTAACCATCGACAAAGAGCCAAAGGCCAAGACCGCCAAGCGCATAAAGCCCGATGGTAGCAAGGGCCGCGATCCGGGCGAAGGACCGCGCCCGCGCAGCAACCGGCCCCGAGGATTTCAGCACCAGCCAGTTCGCCCCGTGCATCGCCAGCATGGCAACCGACAACAGGCCGCAGAGCAGTGCAAACGGGTTCAACAGGCCAAAGAACGTGCCGTCATAGAAAATCCGCAGGTCCGACCCCAGCCGGAACGGCACCCCTTGCAGCACGTTGCCCACTGCCACGCCGAAGATCAGCGCGGGAACAAAGCCCCCCACGAACAGCGCCCAATCCCAGTTCTTCCGCCAGCGCGCGCTTTCGCGTTTTGAGCGATACTTGAACCCGACCGGGCGCAGGATCAGCGCGGCGAGGATCGCGAACATCGCAAGGTAGAAGCCAGAGAAGCTGACCGCGTAAAGCGGCGGCCAGGCGGCAAAGATCGCTCCGCCACCGAGGATCAGCCAGACTTGGTTGCCCTCCCAGACCGGGCCGATGGTGTTGATGACGATGCGCCGTTCCAGGTCGGTCTTGCCTGTGAAGGGCAAAAGCATCCCCACCCCAAGGTCGAAACCGTCCATCACGGCAAAGCCGATCAGCAGGACACCAAGCAGCAGCCACCAGATGACACGCAACGTGCCGTAATCAATGAGTTCATGCAGGATCATGGCGTCACTCCGCTGCAACAAGGGGATTGGGGGCAAGGGGCATATCCGGGCCGTGATCGGGCTGCGGCCCCTTGCGGATAGCCTCCAGCATCAGCCGGACCTCGATCACGATCAGCACCGAATAGATCAGCGTGAAGCCGATGATGGTCAGCCAAAGCGTCGGCACTGTCAGTTCGGAGACTGCGGCGACCGTGGGCAGGACGCCCTCGACCGCCCAGGGTTGGCGCCCGAATTCGGCGGTGATCCAGCCGAGTTCGGCGGCGATCCATGGTAGCGCCAGCGAGGCCACCGCGATCTTCAGCGGCCAGCGGCTCGCACCCAGCTTGCGGCGCGCCGAAAGCACCACGAAAAAGCTCATCAACGCGACGTTGAAGAAGCCGATCGCGACCATGAGGCGGAAGGACCAGAACAGCGTCGGAACATGCGGCACGGTATCCCAGGCGGCGGCCTTGATCTGCGCCTCGGTTGCCTCGCGCGGATCCTCGACATATTTCTTCAGAAGCAGCGCATAGCCGAGATCGTCGCCGTGTTTGTTGAAGGCCGCGACGGCCTCCGGGGGCACCGCCTCACGCGAGGGCGCGGCCCGGTAATCCTGAAGCGCGCCATAGGCAAGGATGCCGCTGCGGATCCGGGTCTCGGCATGGGCTTCCAACTCCTCGATCCCGGGAATTTCGGTCGTCAGCGAACGGGTCCCGATCAATCCCATGACCCAGGGGATATGGACCGCATAATGGGTGGTGCGTTCCTCTATATCGGGGATGCCGATTAGAGTGAAGGAGGCCGGCGCCGGCTCGGTTTTCCACATGCCCTCGATGGCGGCGAGCTTCATCTTCTGGTGCTCTGAGGCCAGATAGCCGCCCTCATCCCCCAGAACCACGACCGAAACCGAGGCCAGCAGCCCGAACGAGGCTGCAATGGTCATCGAGCGTTTCGCAATCGCGATGTGGCGGCCCTTCAGGAGATACCAGGCCGAGACACCAAGAACGAAGACCGAGGCGGTCAGATAGCCTGCCGAGACCGTATGGACAAAGCGGGCCTGGGCGACCGGGTTGAACAGAACCTCGAAGAAATCCGTCACCTCCATCCGCATCGTATCAGGGTTGAATTTCGCCCCCACCGGATGCTGCATCCAGCCATTCGCGATCAGGATCCAGAGCGCCGAGAAGTTCGAGCCGATCGCCACTGCATAGGTGGCGAAGAGATGCCCGACCTTCGACATCTTGTCCCAGCCGAAGAAGAACAGCCCGACGAAAGTTGCCTCAAGGAAGAAGGCCATCAGCCCTTCGATGGCGAGCGGCGCGCCGAAGATATCGCCGACATAATGGCTGTAATAGCTCCAGTTCATGCCGAACTGGAACTCCATCACGATGCCGGTGGCGACACCCAGTACGAAATTGATCCCGAACAAAGTGCCCCAGAATTTGGTCATTTGGCGCCAGATCGGGCGGCCGGTCATCACATAGACCGTCTCCATCGCTGCCAGCAGCACGGAAAGACCCAGGGTGAGCGGCACGAAGAGAAAGTGGTAAAGCGCGGTTAGGGCGAACTGAAGTCGCGACAGGGTTACAATGTCGAATTCCATCTTGCTGCCTTTGCGTCTGCGGGTGGATGGAGCTGTTTTGCCCGTGAGGGGCGGTTCAGTCGGGGCGCAGGCCGTTCAATACGGCCTCAAATCCCGGGCTGCCCCGGATATGGGTGGCTTTGATGCCGCCATCCCCGAGGACCAGCAGACGGTCGGCGCCTTCCGCCTCGCGCCGGATATGGGTGGCGGTGATTGTGGTGCGATCGCCTGCGGCATGGCGCAGCCGGGCCAGAACATCGCGGGCGGTCTCTCCGTCTAGCCCCTCGGTGGGTTCGTCCAGAAGCCAGAGCGGCACATCGCGCAGCATCAGCCGGGCAAGGGCCAGCCGCCGCGCCTGTCCCCCCGACAGACCCTGGCCGCCATCGCCGAGTTCTGTGTCGAGGGCACGAGGGAGCACATGGATGATGCTTTCCAGCCCCGCCTGCGCCAGAGCGGCCATCATCTGCGCGTCGCTTGCCATGGGGGCGCCGAGGCGAAGATTTTCGCGCAGGCTGTCGCGGAACAGTTCGGTGCGCTGTGTCAGCCGCGCAGTGGCGGTGACGCGGACGCTTCCCGCCGTGGGCGGCAGATCACCGGCAAGGCACTGGATCAGGCTGGTCTTGCCGACACCGCTTGGCCCGATCAGCGCGATATGCTCGCCCTCCCGGACCGAAAGCGACAGATCCCGCAGGATCGGCGCAAGGGCCGCATCGTGGCGCAGCGTGACGTGATGCAATTCCGCTGCGAGATCGGGGGCGGGTTCGGCGCCGACAGGAAAGGCGGCGCAGAGTAGCGCAGGTCCGGTGCGTCTTGCGGCAAGACGGGCGCGCGCAAAATCCAGCGCGCCGCGCCTCAAGGCGGTAAAAGGCTCGGTTGCGGCCATGGTGATGAGGAGGGCAAGCGCGACACCCGGTGCGCCGATATGCCCCCCGGCGGCGATTGCCGCCGCCACCACCAGCACCAGCGCAGGCAACACCGCCGCAAGCAGGCCATGGGCCAGACCTGCCCGAGCCTCGATCCGGCTGAGCCGGTGGTCGTCGGCGGCAAGCCTTGCGTCCACCTCTGCCAGCGCGGCCCTTTGCGCAGGGATCCGCCCCGCCATAAGCAGGTCGGTCTGGCCGCTGGCAAGGTCGATGACGCGCGCCCGCAAGGTCTCGATCCGGGCCGCCCGGCGCAGGGTTGCGGGGGTGGCGCTGCGCGCGGTGATCGCCGCGACGAAAGTTCCGGTCAGCATCAGCACCGCAAAGACCGCGAACCCCAGAGCCGGGCTGATGAAGGCCAGCGCGATCCCCGCAGCCAGCGTCGCCACGAGGGCGGTGCCAAGCGGCACCAGCACGCGCAGATAAACGGTATCGAGCGCATCGACATCGGCGGTCAGCCGAAACAGCAGGCGGGCCGGGCGCATCGCCAGCGCCCTTGCGGCGCCCGGCGCCGACCAGCCGCGAAAGAGCCGCCCGCGCAACGCGGCCAGCAGGCCGAGCGTTGCATCATGGGTCACCAGCCTTTCGCCGTAACGCGCCGCCGTGCGGCCAAGCGCAAAGAGCCGGATCGCTGCCGAGGGCATGAAGACGTCGAAGGCCCAGGCCGTGGCGGGCACCAGCCCCGCAAGCGCGGTCGCGGTGATGAACCAGCCCGACAGGCCCAGAAGCGCCATGCCCATAAGCCCGGTCAGGGCGGCCAGCGCGGCGCCCGCCAGCAGTTTCTGGCCGGTACCCGCGCAGAACAGACCAAGGAAGGGCCGGAAATCATTCAGGACGCGCTTCATGCCGCTGCCCTCCCTGCCAGGGGGGCCAGACGGATGCTGCGATCCATTCGCGCGGCGAGGCGCGGGTCATGGGTTGCGACAATCAGAGTACGCCCCCGCGCAAGCCGTAGCAGGGCGTCGGTGATCTCGCCCGCGGTGACGGGATCAAGATGGGCGGTGGGTTCATCCGCAAGGATCAGCTCCGCCTGCGGCGTGACGGCGATCCTTGCCAGGGCCAGCCGCAGGGCTTCGCCACCCGAAAGACCGGCGCCACCTTCGCCGATCGGGGCGCTTCCGCGCGCGCGCGCCACATGGTCCAGCCGCAGCGCGGCCAATGCGCGGGCGATGGTATCATCATCAATGCCGCTGCGGCCCAAGGTGACATTGGCGGCAAGCGACCCAGCGAAGATATGCGGGTTCTGCCCGATCCATGCCATCCGCGCGCGCAGGGGCAGGACGGTCTCGGGGCGCAGCTCCTGCCCGAAAACCTCGATTCGGCCGACTTTCGGCATGGCCAGCCCCGCGATCAACGACAGGATCGTGGTCTTGCCAGCCCCACTGGGCCCGAGAAGGGCGACATGTTCGCCGTGGTTGACGGTAAAGCCCAGCCCCTCCGGGAAAAGGCGGTCGGGTCCGGTGTGGTCAAAGGTCAGGCCCCTGACAACAACCGCCGGGCCGATCGCAAGCCTGTCTGCGGGAACCGGAGCGGAGGCTTGCCCGGCCTCGGGCAGCCGGAGGCCTTCCTGCGCCAGCCGCAACAGGTTTTCGTGTGCCGCCTGGCCCGCCGCCTTGTCATGCCAGATGGCCGACAATTCGCGCATGGGTTCGAAAAACGCAGGTGCCAGCAGCAGGATGAACATGCCCTGCGCCAGCCCGAGCTTGTCGCCCCATGCGCCGAAATCCAGGTCCCCCAGCAGGTGAAAGCCGACATAGACCGCGACCATGGCCACGCCGAGTGCCGCGAAAAGCTCCAGCACCGCCGAGGTCATGAAGGCGATGCGCAGCACTGCCATGGTGCGGACCCGCAGGGATTGCGCTTCCTCCCCGACGCGTTCCGCCACCCGATCAACCGCGCCCAGCCCCCGGATCGTGGCCAGCCCGCGCAACCGGTCCAGCAGAAAGGCGTTCATCGCGCCGACCTCGACCAGTTGTGCCTTGCTGGCCGCCTGCGCGCGCCAGCCGATCAGCGCCATGAAGACCGGGATCACGGGCAAGGCGATCAGCAAGACCAGCGCTGCCGCCCAGGAGAGCGGCAGGATTGTCAGGAAAATCGCCAAAGGGATGACGACCGCCTTGATGCGTGTCGGCCCGAACCGCGCGAGCCATGGCGTGATGCTTTCGGCCTGTTCGGAGATCATGCTGGCGGCCTCGCCCGAAGCCGTGCGCGTGGCATCCAGAGGAGAGCGCGACGCCAGAGCCAGAACAGCTGCATTGCGCAGGCCCGTCATCGCCTCGCGCGCCCTGAGAAAGCTTGCACGCTCACTGGCGGAGGTGATCAGCGCCCGCAAGATACCGAGAAATGCCGCAAGGGCGGCGAATCCCGCGATCTCAGCCAGCACCGCGCCCCTCGCCACCGCAGCAATCGCAACGGCAAGCAAGGCCGCCTGAGGTAGCCATACCAGCGCGGCCATCGTCGGCAAAAGGTCCAGTATTTCGGGCCGGTCTGCCTTCTGTGCCATATGGTCATTTCGGGTCTGACGGGGCATCTCGTTTCTCTGGCAAGGCGCGGTCTGTCACCATGCACTTTTGAAAGTGTAATAGTGGATGCGGGCTGATCATTTCAAGGATCAAGGCGACAAGGTATCGTTCTGACCCGCCACGGCGACGTGGCAGGGTGACGCGCGGCATGTTGTCGGCCCGAATCGCGCGCCGGCAGGAATTGCAATCAGGACTGGTAATCTGGCGCCGGAGTTAATTTGCTTACAGATCTTCCGGGTCCGGTTCGAAAACCCTCCCCGAGTATTCCAGGCCGCGCGCAACGGCATTCCATCGCTGCAGAGTGATCAACTCCGCAGCTATTCAAAGCGGCGGCGGGTCCTGGCGGTGCTGCTTTATAGGGATGATCTACCCCCAATCCGCGCCGGTCAGCACGTCGAGCGGCAGCTTGATATATCGCCTGCCATTGGACTCCGGTTCGGGCAATCGGCCACCGTTCATGTTCACCTGCAAGGCATGCAGGATCAGCTTCGGCATCGGCAGGGTTGCATCGCGGGCATCGCGCGCGGTGACGAATTCCGCCTCGGTCCGGTATTTCGCGATGTGGATATTCCCGGCCTTCTGTTCGGCCACGGTCGACTCCCACTGTGGTTCCCGTCCGCCGGGTTGATAGTCATGACCAGTGAAGATGCGGGTTTCGTCAGGCAATGCGAGGATCGCCTGGATCGAGTCCCACAGGACCTTCGCATTTCCACCGGGAAAATCGGCCCGTGCCGTGCCGCTGTCAGGCTGGAACAGCGTATCATGAACAAATGCGGCGTCGCCGATCACATAAGTGATCGAGGCCAACGTATGTCCGGGCGAGAACATGACACGCGCGGGAATCGTCCCGACCATGAACGTATCGCCATCGGCAAAGAGCCTGTCCCACTGGCGACCGTCCTCGGGGAAATCCGGCCAGTTGTAGAAGCCTTTCCATAGCTTCTGCACCTCGACCACCTTTTCGCCGATGGCCGTAGGCGCGCCGGTCTTTTCCTTCAGGTAATGCGCGGCAGAAAAATGATCGGCATGGGGGTGGGTGTCGAGAATCCATTGCACGCGATAGCCCCGGTCAGAGACGAAGCGCAGGATCTCGTCGGCGTGTTGCGTTCCGGTCTGGCCTGATTTTTCGTCGTAGTCATAGACCGGGTCGATGATCGCGCAGTCTTTCGTGGCAGGGTCGGCTACAACATATTGCACTGACCAGGTGCGCGGATCGAAGAAACCGGTGACTTCGGGTTTGCTGGACATCTGAGGTTCCTTTCGTAGAAGAGTTTGGCCCCTTGCCTGGGCATCATGCGAGAGCCAGTTCAGCGCTGCGCTTGCATCGCATCCCCTTGCCAGCGCGAACCCGGCCAGGTCTTCGGAGTTCATCCGACCGACCAGCACCTCGCCGATGGCCCAAAGGGTGAAGGACCGAGCGCCGGAGCGGCAATGCGCGAGTACCGGTCCCGAAGCGGCGTCGAGCATGGAGCGAAACGTCTCCGCCACCTCGCCGTTGATCGTGGAGCCGGTCACCGGCAGCCAGAGATAACCCATGCCGACGGCCGCCGCCGCCTGGCGCATGGTTTCATGATCGGGCTGGTCGGCTTCCTCGCCATCGGGGCGGTTGTTGAGAATGGCCACAAACCCCATCGCGGCAAGCTGGGGCATATCCGCAGCCCGGATCTGGCCGGTGATGAAGAAGCTGTCTGTGATACGGATCGGTATCATGAAGGCGGACTTTCGCAGCGCAGATCAGGTAGGGAAGGGGCATGATACCCCTGCCTTGATGTTCAGAGAGTGCGGGTCGAGAAATACCAGTCGACCGTATTGTAACCCTCGGCGGCGCGCGCTTCGGCCTCTTCCGGGGTTTTCGGGGGCGGCACGATGACCGGCTGGCCGGGTACCCAGGCTTCGGGCATGGCGCAGGCATTGGTGTCGGCCGTCTGCAGGGCGACGACGAGGCGATGGATTTCCGCCACAGACCGGCCCGCATTCATCGGATAGTAGAGCATCGCACGCAGCACGCCCTCAGGGTCGATCACGAATGTGGCCCGCACCGCAGCCGTGTCCGAAGCGCCCGGCATGATCATGCCATAGTCATGGGCGACCTTCATGCTGAGATCGGCGATGATCGGAAAGCCGATCTCGGTGCCGAAATTCTGCTTGATGTTGCGCGTCCAGGCGATGTGCGAATGGGTGCTGTCGATCGACAGGCCGATCAGCTGCGTGTCGATCGCGGCGAACTGTTCCTGCAATTTTGCGAAGCCGATGAATTCGGTGGTGCAGACCGGGGTGAAATCCGCCGGGTGCGAGAACAGCACCAGCCATTTCCCGCGGAAATCGGCCAGCTTCTTGCGGCCATGGGTGGTCGGCGCGTCGAAATCGGGGGCCGGTTCATTCAGCCGCGGCAGGGCGGGGGCGTCGGTCATCTGGAAACCTCTGGGTTCGTGTTTGCGATGACCAAGAGGTAAGAGGTTTGCGCATATATATGAAATTGATTATATGACTAAGCGTAATCGGGATTTTCAATAACATGCCCAGCCTTCGCCAGCTTCGCTTTCTGACTGCGCTTGCCGATACGCTGAACTTCTCGCGCGCGGCCGAGGTCTGCAACGTGACGCAGCCGACGCTTTCGACCGGGTTGAAAGAACTTGAGGGGCGCCTTGGTGTTGTGCTGGCCGAGCGCACACGGCAATCGGTCATGCTGACCCCGGCGGGCGAAGATATTGCTGCGCGTGCCCGCCGGATACTGGCCGAGGTCAAGGATATCGAGGCTGCGGCGCGCCAGCACAGCGGCGCCTTTCAGGGAGAGGTCCGGCTGGGGGCGATCCCGACGCTGGGGCCATTCCTGCTGCCCCGCGCCTTGCCCGCGATCCGCCGTCGCTGGCCTGATCTGCGGATATTCCTGCGTGAGGAACTGACCGACAGCCTTGCCGCCGGGCTGGCCGAGGGACGGCTTGACCTGATTCTGGTCGCGCTTCCCCATGATCTTGGCGACGCGGTGGTTGAGCCGTTGTTTCAGGATGGATACCAACTGGCTGTCAGCGAGAAACATGCGCTGGCGACCAAGGGGCAGGCAGAGCCTGAAGATCTGTCCCGCACACCGCTGTTGCTGCTTGAACGGGGCCATTGTCTGCAGCGCCACGCGCTCTCGGCTTTTCCGGGGATCGCGCTCCACGCCGATGAAACATTTGCCGCGACCAGCCTGCCGACCCTTGTTTCGATGGTCGAGGAGGGGCTGGGCATCACGCTTTTGCCTCAGCTGGCGGTGGATGCCGGGGCGACGCGGGGGCATGGTGTCGCACTCTTGCCGCTGCCCGGCGCATGTCCGCGCCAGGTGGTGCTGGCCTGGCGTCCTGGATCGCCGCATACAGCGGTCTTCCGGCAGATGGCGGCTCTGCTTCGCGATGTGCGCGAGGAAACGGCCGCGGCCTGAAATTCCTGCTGTCGCGGGTGCTGCGGCACGGGTGTCTTTGGCGACACAGTGCCGCAGCATGGTTAAGCGAAGATCTATTCCTGCGTCCAGGCGATACCGGGATCTACCTTATAGCTCCATGGAAGTCCGGAGTTGCGCCAGCCGTCCACGGCCCGCACACCTTTCGACGCGCCCTCCTTGAGCGTGCCGCCTTCAAAGCCATCGGTAACGGACCAGACTTTGGTATAGCCCATTGCGTTGATCACATCAGCCGCAGGCGCGCTGCGTGACGAACCCGAGCGGCACATCACGATGATGGTATCTTCTGGTGTCACGCCAAGGGCATCGAGACGGGCCTTTACGCTGGCCTCGAACCCTTCGTTGCGCTTCATCGGCCAGACGCCCTTTTCGGCACTGAATGCGGAACGGTCGAGCACCATCCAGGGCACATGGATGTCCAGCCCTTCTGCCGCGCCGGTGAACATCAGCTCGGACGGGTCGCGGACATCAATCAGGATGGCGCGCGGATCGGTCTCCATCATGGCATGGGCCTCTGTCGCTGTTGCGTAAAGGCCGAGTTTCGTTTCGCTGTAGGAATCGCCCTCCTGGGCCTGGGCGGCGAAGGGAAGCATGATGGCGAGAGCAAGGGCGGGCAGGACCTGTTTCATGTTCATGGTTCCGGATCAGAAGCTCATGACCGTTGTGTCGTCGGAGGTCAGTTCCTTCGCCATGGCGTCGGGGGTCGCAGCGGTCACGCCATCGATGAGAACTTCCGGGCCGGCACCCAGCCCTGGCAGATAGATTGCACAAACCTGCACCTGCACGCCGTTCTTCTCGATCATCGTCTTCAGAAGGCCTTGCGGGCTGGCGCCTTGCGGGGGTTGGCCTGCCGTCGCGGTTTCCGGGGCTGCTTTCAGCGCGATATCACCGGCGGGGCCGCAAAGCAGGATTTTCGCCTCGGCGCCCTGCGCCACGGCGTTCATGGTCAGAACCATCGCCATAAGCTGGGTCTGGGCCTCGGGCGCCGTCAGGATCGTCACCAGTTTGCGCGGTTCGTCAGCCTGGACCGCGCCTGCGCTGGTCAGAGCCAGAGCGGCGGCAAGGAGGGTCGTTTTCATGGATTCGGTCCTTTTCTCGTTGATGACAATGCAGGTTTGCGATGGCCGACTGGGCTATCCAGTGTGTTTACCCGGCCTTCGCAGTTGGGCCTGTCGCGGCCAGGCTCTTCCAGGCGTCGTATTGCGACAGGAAGACTTCGCCGTTCAGATCGCGCAGAAAATGTGTGGTCTTGAGCCGGTCCATGACCGGGCCTTTCACTTCCGACAGATGCAGGCGGACCTTCTGCGCGGCCAGTTCCGTGGCCAGCGCCTCAAGGGATTCCAGCGCGGAAAAGTCGATCACATTCACCGCCGAACACATCAGCACCACCTCGCGAATGGCGGGGTCGGCTGCCAGGCGATCCAGCACCAGCGTCTCGATGGCGCGGGCATTGGCGAAATAAAGGCTCTCATCCACCCGCAGCATCAGCACGCCCGGCAGGGTCTCGACCTTGTGGCGCAGCACATTGCGGAAATGCTGGCTGCCGGGCACTAGGCCGACCTCGGCCACATGCGGGCGGGCAGTGTTCAGGACGTGCAACAGCAGGGACAGCGCGACGCCGGTCGAGACCCCGGCCTCGACTCCGAACAGAAGCGTGGAAAGGACGGTCACCACAACGCTTGCGAAATCGCGCCGCGAATAGGCCCAGGTGCGGCGCAGGATCGCCGGATCCACAAGGCTCAGGACGGCGACGATGATCGTGGCCGCGAGCGTGGCCTGGGGCAGGAAATAGAGTAGCGGCGTTAGGGTCAGCGCAGCCAGTGCCAGCCCGATGGCCGTGAACGCGCCCGCAGCAGGGGTGGCGGCACCCGCGTCATAATTCACCACGGATCGCGCAAAGCCCCCCGTCACCGGAAAACCGCCCGAAAAAGCCGCACCGACATTGGCGGCACCAAGGCCGATCAGTTCCTGATCCGGGTCGATGCGTTGGCGCTTTTTCGCGGCAAGGGTCTGTGCAACCGAAACGCTTTCGACAAAGCCGATGACCGAGATCAGGGCGGCGGGCAGGGCCAGCGTTCCAATCAGCCCGGGCGACAGATCGGGCAGGGTGAAGGGTGGCAATCCTTGCGGGATGCTACCCACGATGGCGACGCCCTGTTCATGCAAGCCAAACGCCCTGACCGTCACGGTTGTCGCGATGATCGCAAAGACCGGCCCGGCACGGGTCAGCAGTGATGCCAGCCCGTCACTTGCCCCAAGCCACTTCATCGCGGGCTTCATTCCCTTGCGCACCCAGACCAGAAAGACGGTGGAGGCAAGGCCGATCACCAGCGTTTGCCAGTTCGTCTCCGCCAGATGCTGCCAGAGCCGATGCAGGATTTCCGGCAGTGTGTCACCACCACCCGCGATGCCGAGGATATGCCGCGCCTGCCCGGCGGCGATCAGCAGGCCCGAGGCGATGATGAACCCCGCAATCACCGGATGCGACAGGAAGTTGGCCAGAAAACCGAAGCGCAGCAGGCCCAGACCGATCAGCATCGCCCCTGACAGCAGCGCCAGCGTCAGCGCGGCCACCGCATAGCCCGCCGTGCCGCTTTCCGCCACCTGACCCACGGCCGAAGCGGTCATCAGTGACACCACGGCCACCGGCCCGACGGCCAGCGCGCGGCTTGTGCCGAAGATCGCATAAAGCACGATCGGCAGAACCGAGGCATAGATCCCCGCCTCGGGGGGCAGGCCTGCCAGCATCGCATAGGCCAGCGATTGCGGCACCAGCATGATAGTGACGATCACCGCCGCCGTCAGGTCGGACGACAGGTCTGATTTCGAATAGCGCCGCCCCCAGTCGAGGATGGGCAGATGGCGGGTCAGGGACAGGCACATGGGGGCCGCTTTCAGCAATAGGCGGATCGCGCGGCTTCAGGAACGGGCCATGCGATGAAACAAGGTCAGGGGGCCAGGGCGGCGGTACACAGCATCGAGGATCGGGCGCCGGACCGGCAGTAGGCCAGGACCGGCCCCGATGCTGTTCGCATCGCCTCGGCCATGGCGGGGGCTTGACGCGCGAAATCGGAAGGTCCGGCGATGGGCAGATACAGGGTCGCCAGCCCTGCCGACTGAGCTGCTTCGGCGACCTCAGTAAAGCCGGGCTGGCCACGCTCTTCATCGTCCGGGCGATTGCAGACCAGGAGGCGATAGCCCGCCTGGACGATCTCGGGGATATTTGACAGTTCGACCTGTCCGCAGATCCCGAGCCTCGGAGAGAGTTTCTGGATATCCATACTATCTCGCCCTCTACAATGCGCCGAGCGGCACCTTGAGGAACCGCTTGCCGCTCTCGTCCTCGGGCGGCAGTTCGCCTGCCTTCATATTGACCTGAAGCGAGGGAATGATCAGCGTCGGCATCTTCAGCGTGGCATCGCGTGCCTCGCGCATGGCGATGAACTCTTCGCGCGTGCGGCCTTTGCCGACATGAATATTGTGGTCCTGCTGCTCGGCCACGGTGGTTTCCCAGGCGATGTCACGGCCATTGGGGCCATAGTCATGGCACATGAAGAGCCTGGTCTCGCGCGGCAGGGCGAGCACCTTCTGGATGCTGTCGTAGAGCGTGCCTGCGTCGCCGCCCGGGAAATCGGCGCGGGCCGAGCCGCCATCGGGCATGAACAGCGTGTCGCCGACGAAAGCCGCATCGCCCATCACATGGGTCATGCAGGCGGGGGTATGGCCGGGCGTGTGGATCGCACAGCAGCTCATGCCGCCGACCTGATAGCTGTCGCCATCCTCGAACAGCCGGTCGAACTGGCTGCCGTCACGCTGGAACTCGGTGCCTTCGTTGAAGACCTTGCCGAAGGTTTCCTGCACCACGGTGATCTGGCTGCCAATGCCGATCCTGCCGCCAAGCGCCGCCTGGATATAGGGCGCGCCCGACAGGTGGTCGGCATGGACATGGGTCTCGATCAGCCATTCGACCTTCAGCCCCTGTTCGCGGACAAAGGCGATGATGGCATCGGCGGATTCGTAGCTGATGCGACCGGCGGCATAGTCGATATCCATCACGGAATCGACCACCGCGCAGGCGTCAGATCCGGGATCCTTCACCACATAGGAAATGGTGTTGGTGGCCGGATCGAAGAAAGGCGTGACTTCGGGTTTCACGGTGAGGTCGGCTTTGCAGGACATGCTATCCTCCGAATATCAGATGGCGGGATCGGGCGGCCCGATCAGGCAGATTGGGGCGAGCGGGCAGCGAGGGCTTTCAGACCGCGCGCGATGAAGAGGCCGAGGATCATTGACGCGACGAAGGCCAGTGCCTCGGGGCGGAGTGTGCCAAGCGCGGGCAGGGCACCGCCGGGGCAAAAGCCCGCAATCCCCCAGCCGATGCCGAAAAGGCCGGAGCCGGCAACCAGTTTCATGTCGATCAGTTTCGTGTCGGGAAGCTGGAATTTCGGCTCGAACCGGGGTGCCTTGCGGGCAAGCACCAGCCGGTATCCCGGGATGGCGACGGCAAGCGCGCCACCCATGACAAAGGCGAGGCTGGGGTCCCAGGTCCCGGCGATGTCGAAGAAGTTCAGAACCTTGGCCGGGTTGATCATGCCCGATGTGGCAATGCCGATCCCGAAGACCAGGCCGATGAGCAGGGCGGAAAGCTTGCGCATCTCAGCCTCCGATCAGGTGACGGGTGACATAGACGGTGACGAAGGCAGTCGCCATGAAGCTGAGCGTCGCAGTGATCGAGCGGCGCGAAAACCGGGCATTGCCGCAGACGCCATGGCCCGAGGTGCAGCCGCCGCCATAGCTGACGCCGATCCCCACCAGCAGTCCGCCGCCGATGATCGCGGTCATCGATACCGGCACGTCCAGCGCGGGCCAGTTGCCGGTGACAAGCAGCACCAACCCCGGTGCCAGCACCATGCCCGCAAGCAGCGCGGCCCGCAGCGACCAGTCGTGCATATCGCCGCCGCGCATCAGGCCGGACAGGATTCCGGTCGCACCGAAGATGCGACCATGAAAGGCCATCAGCAGAACGGCGGCCAGCCCGATCAACATGCCGCCCGCGAAAGAGGTCAGGGGGGTGAAGCTGGTCATTTCTTTTTCAGCGGGCAGGTGGACAGGCCGAACAGCCGATAGGCCGGGCAGGTGGCGAAGGCTGCGGTCAGGATCAGTATGGTCGCCACGACCCACAGCACGGGGCCAAGCACTGGCCAGCCGCCGCCATAGAGCCATGCGATCACGGCTGCGACAATTCCGGCCACCAACCGCAGGATGCGGTCGGGCTGGCCAAGATTCTTGATCATCAGGACACCTCGGGACTGTGTTTCGTGGCATGTGGATGCCACGGTCGCGACCTCCCGTCGGTGACTTGGTTACACTTCCGGCTCTCGCGTCAGTTTTTCCAGCGCGGGCCGATCCATCAGCCGAACTTCGCCCCGGGCCTGTTCGATCCATCCCCGGCGTTGAAACTCGGATAATGTCCGGCTGATGACCTCGCGCGCCGAGCCGAGTTCAGCGGCGAGTTGCTGATGCGTGGCATGGACGGTATCGCCCTCGGCCATGGCCAGAAGTCGCGTGGCAAGCCGCAGGTCGATCCGCTGAAACGCGATATCGTCGATCAGCGACAGAAGATCCGTCACCCGCCGCGACCAGGCCCGCATGACAAAACCCCGAAAATCGGGCGACATCGCCATCAGCTCGTCGAAGGTGGCCCTAGGGATGCCGATGGCCTCGACATCGGTTTCCGCCAAGCCTTCGGTTGCCAGATCGTCATAGGCCAGCATGCAGGCTGAGGTCAGCACGCAACTTTCCGCCGCGCCAACGCGATAGAGAACGACCTCGCGCCCGGTGTCAGAAACCTGGGTGACCCTGACCTTCCCCGAGACCAGCAGGAGCAGATACTCTGCGGGCTGCCCTGGACCGAACAGGCGCGATCCCGCCGGGAACTGCAGCTTACGGCTGTTGCGCAGAAGGGATTTGCGCATCGGCGCAGGAAGCTGATCCATTTCTTTGAAATATGCGGTCCAGTCGTCCATCTGCTCTCCTACGTTAACAGGGGTTCTAGCAGGAACGACCGAAAATGGGCAGGCCCGATCAGGTTGTGCCCGGTGATGGCCTGTCGCTTTGGCGACATATCATGGCAGATTGGCAGTCTTGCCCGCAGCGGGTTCCTGTTCCAATTCGGAAAAGAACGGTGCCCGGTCGGTGCGATTTTGGCCCGCCCCCACCTCAGCTCTGTCCCAGATCGCAGGAGAGACCCATGCAATCCGCTGATTTCGTCGCAACCTTGTTCGATGGCCGCGCCAACCCGGCCAAGGTCACCGTAGCCTTCACCATGGCGCTGAACGCGCTGCAAAAGGGGCACAGTGCGATGGTGCTCTTGATGGTCGAAGCGGTTGAACTCGGCCAGCCCGATGCGACTGCGGGGATCGACGTGGGCAAGCCCTTCGAGCCGGTCCCGGATCTGCTGGCGAAATTCATCGCGGGCGGTGGCCGGATCGGCATCTGCAAATCCTGCATGATCCATAACGGCTTCAACACTGATCAGATGGTGCCGGGCTATGAGATCATCACCGCGCCCGAGGTGATCGACCTGCTGATGGCGGCCAAAGGCTCGCTGCAGATCACCTGAACGCATTTTCCGAAACAGGGAACAGAAACCATGAGCAATGCTCCGCAACGCAATGTCGTGAAGGCCCGCGAAAGCGGCTTTGGCCCCTTCGGGCAATATATCAATGTGGGCCACCACATTCTTGGCGCGGACGAACCGGGAACCTATGGCGGGCAGGACACCGGCCCCGATCCGTTTGAACTGGTGATGGCCGGCCTTGCCGCCTGCACCACGATGACGATCCGCATGGTCGCGGGTCGCAAGAAAATCGCGCTCGACGATGTGTCGGTCGAGGTGCGCCACCTGCGCGCGCCGGTGATGAGCATGGGCACGGCCCCGGCTCCGACCGGCGAAAAGCCCCATGCCTTCGAGCGGGTCGTCACCCTGATCGGCGATTTGACCCCCGAGGACCGCGCGCTTCTGGTCGCGATGGCTGACAAATGCCCGGTCCACAAATTGCTGGAAGGCGAGGCCGAGATCATCACGCGCGAGGCTGCGTGAGGGGAGGGCGGGCGGGGGCACCCTCCGCCCGCCCTTGTTTTGCAGGGAGGAGAGACTTCACGATGACGGAATTTCGAAGCACGCGGCGTGGCCTGTTGGGGCTGGGCGCGGTTGGGGCGCTGGCGTTTGGCCTTGGTGGTCAGGCGCAGGCGGCGAAGCTGGCGACCAGGGTGCGGATCGTGATCATCGGCGCGGGGGCGGGTGGTGCGACGCTTGCCAATCGTCTGGTCCAGCGGCTGGACGGTGCGGCAATCACTCTGGTCGATCCACGCAAGGAACATCTCTATCAGCCGGGGCTGTCTCTGGTTGCGGCGGGGCTGAAACCGGCGGATTATGTCGTCAGCCAGACCACCGACTGGCTGCCGCAAGGCGTGACGCTGATTACTGAGAAGGCCGCCGCCATCGACCCGCTGGCAAAGACCGTCTCTACCGAAAGCGGCAAGCGGCTGGACTATGATTTCCTGGTGGTCGCGCCCGGCCTCGTGCTGGACCATGATGCCATCGAGGGCTTTGCGCTGGATATGGTCGGGCAGAACGGCATCGGCGCGCTTTATGCCGGGCCGGAGCACGCCGCGAAGACATGGCAGGCCGCGCAGAAGTTCACCGAGGAGGGCGGCATTGGTCTCTTCACCCGCCCCGCGACCGAGATGAAATGCGCCGGCGCGCCGCTGAAACATACGTTCCTGATCGACGACATCGCCAGCCGTGGTGATGCCAAGGGCAAATACGAGATCCATTACGCCTGTCCACAGCAGGTGCTTTTCTCGGTGCCGATCGTCTCGGAAAAGGTGCGGATGCTGTTTGGTGAGCGCAAGATCACCCCGCATTACGGCCAGACCCTGACAGCCATCGACGCCGGGGCGAAGCGGGCAACATTCGCCACAATGACCACCGATCCGGCGACGGGCGCCGTGGTGAAATCCACCACCGAGATGCCCTATGACTATCTGCACGTAATCCCGCCACAGCGCGCGCCCGAGGTGATCCGGAAATCGGGCCTGTCCTGGGCGGATAAATGGACCGACCAGGGCTGGGTCGAATGCGACATGAAGACCCTGCGCCACCTGCGCTATCCCGAGATCTTCGCGCTTGGCGATGTGGCGGGGGTGCCCAAGGGAAAGACTGCGGCGAGCGTAAAATGGCAGGTTCCGGTGGTTGGGAATCACCTGATCGCCGCCATTCAGGGCCGGGAGGGCACGGCAGTCTATGACGGTTACACCTCTTGCCCGATGATCACCCGTGTCGGCCGCGCGATGCTGGTGGAATTCGACTACCACAACAACCTCGTGCCATCCTTCCCCGGCCTAATCGCGCCATTGGAGGAGCTGTGGATCAGCTGGCTGATGAAGGAGGTGGCGCTGAAGGCCACCTATAACGCGATGCTGCGCGGCAAGGCCTGAGGGGGAGGGGATCATGCAGGAGCTGACATTTACGACGATGATCGCGGTGTTCGAGGAAATCTTCGGGCGCGGCCTGTTCTGGGTGATGGTGGCCGCCGCCGTTTTGGTGACCGCGGCCTATCTCTACGTCCTGATCCGGGATCGGGCAGTGTCCTGGCGCAAATTCCTCTGGGCGCAGGTTGCCATGCCGTTCGGCGCCATTGCAGCGGTGCTGTTCGTGCAAAATGTGACCAGTTCGGGCTTTCGCGACATCGGCGGTCCGATTGATGTGATCGTGCTGCTCCTGGTGTCAGTGGCGGGCGCAGTCGGGGCGGCGATCCTCGTCTATACCGCACAGTCGCTGTTGCGCCGCAAGGCTGCAAAGCCGTGAGCGCGCCCATCCTTTTGCGGCCCGTTGGCCAGATCCGTACCCCGTGGAAGACGCTGGAGGATTGCCCCAGTGGCCCGGGACGGGGCGGGGGGGAAGCGCATCTGGAAATCCTGCCGGAATATGCCGAAGGGCTTCACGCTCTGGTGTCGTCCGAACTGGATCTCCTCTACTGGTTCGACCGCGCACCGCGCGATGTGCTGCGCTCGGTCAGTCCGCATGACGGGGTCGAGCGCGGGGTTTTTGCCATGCGCTCCCCGCATCGCCCCAATCCGGTGGCGCTGTCGCGGGTGCCACTGATCGCGGTAGAGGGGCATATTCTTGTCGTCGGTCCCCTCGATTGCCTCGATGGTACGGCTCTACTGGATATCAAGCCGGTTTCCTGTGGCGGCAGGTCGACAAAGGCATAGAACTTCCGCTGGCCCTCAGCGTCCCGAAGGCCAGTGGATGGTTACGGCGGGGCGAAGGCAATCGCCTCGTCGTAACCGGATTTACGAGCTGTTGTTCAGAAAGCGCTGTGGTGTCGTTCCAAAGACTTTGCGGAACGCGGCGATGAAGGCGCTCGGGCTGCTGTAACCCATCGAAAAGGCGATGGTCGTGCTGCTTTCACCGCGGTTCAGCGCCTCGATCGCGCTGAGCAGACGCAGTTTTGAGCGCCATTGCCGGAAGCTGAGCCCGGTCTCGGCGCGGAACAGCCGCTCCAGCGTACGGGGGCTAGCGCCCGCGATCTGACTCAGTTCGGGAAGCTGGCTCGGGTCTTCCGGATGGCAGATCAGATGACGGGTCACCCGGACCAGCCGCTCGTCCTGACCGCCGGGCAGGTTCAGCGGCGCCTCGGAGAGGCCTTCGACCTCATCGAGCAGCACGGCGCAGAACCTGAGCAGCCGCTCATCGAAAGGGGCGGAGGTATCGCTGTCGCCAAGCCTGCGGATCAGTTCGCGCGCCAGCGGGGTCAGCAAAAGCACTGCGCAGCAGGGCATCGGGCGCATGGGCGGGCGCACTGTGACCGAAGGGTCGACATAGATGTTCAGCAGTTCCGCCTCTGCCTCGATTGTGACCTGATGTTTCATACCGCCGGGGATCCAGACGGCGTGGCTTGGCGGTACCAGCCAGATACAGGAATTGCTGACCACGCGCAGGACGCCCCGCATGGCCCACAGAAGCTGACCGCGCGGATGGCTGTGCGGGCGCACCGCGCGTCCGGCGGCGATCACCCTTCCATGAGTCAGGATGGGGCGCGCCGGGTCTATCGTGAAGGCGATATCCGAGGGGTCGAAATCTGGCGGTTTGGCGACATCTGTTGTCATGATCGCAGTCTGGCACAAGGGTGCGGTCAAGGCTAGATCAGAGCTGATACCAACCAGCCTCTTCGGTTTGATCAGATGACGTTTTCCGCCAAACATATTCTTACAGCCCTCGTTGCCCTGCTGGCACTGGTTATGGCGATCCTGCCGCCGCCAATGCTGATGCCGGATCAGGCGCGGATCCTCGGCATCGTGCTGATCACGCTGGTGCTTTGGGCCACGAGCCTTGTGCCTGGCTATCTGGCCAGTCTGATCTTCTTCGCGGTGCTGCTGGTCGTTGGTCTGGCCCCGCCCGATCTGGTCTTTGCCGGGTTCTCCTCAACCGCCGTCTGACTGATCGTTTCGGGTTTTGTCATCGGGGCGGCGATCTCGATATCGGGGCTGGGCGCGATGTTGGCACGAGGCCTTGCGCCGCTGCTGACCGGCAGCTATGGGTCTGCTCATGCATCCCAGCTACGTAAGCGTTCTCAGCGGACATTCCCCGTCCCGCAGGTTGATCAACGTGCGGTTTATTCTGCTGCGGCCGACCGTGACCTGCTCAACCGTCCCCTCGTCGAGATATGCCTCGAACTGGCTATAGAAAAGCGCCTCGATCGTATGCTCCTGAGCCCTGAGCTACGAATGAAAACGACGTCCATGACGGCGATCGGGATAGACCAGATGTTGATCTGGTTCTTGCGGTTCATGTTTTTCCTTCGGTTACGGCTGCTGCCGCATTCTTGTCGCGTCGCTGCAACAGCCACTTTGCCGGCAGCATGAGCCAGAACGTCGCAAGGTAGAACAGCAGCTCAAACAGCGCGCTGCTACCTTCGGCCTTTTGTCCCTTCAACCTGGCGGGAAATGCATCGAACGTATTGCCCAGAAGATTGCCAAAGAAGATGACGCGGATCAGCAGCATGATGTCGCCTGCGGTCTTTTCGCCGTAGAACTCGGCAAGTCGCGCAGTCATCGCAGGGTCTGGCTTGCGGTCGGTTTCGGCGTAGTGCTGTGCGAACAGAAGCGCCGGAAGTTCGTGTTCGGTGGCGGATGCCTCGAATTGCAGGTCGAACATATTTCGGATCTCGTCGGTGCTCATGCCGCTGGTCACGGCTTGTTGGGCATGAAACCAGGTGCAGTAGGTACAGCCGTTGACTGCCGTCACCACCATCATGATCTTTCCGGTGAAGACCTTCCCGATATCCGGATTTCGCATCGCGCGGGCCACGGCCGGGACTTTCGAGATCAGAAAGCCCAAGTCGCGAAAGAGTATGCCTGGGGAGAATATCTTCTTGTCGTAGGTGGTGCTATGCATGGTGGTGCCCCTTATTTTCTTGACCGGAGGTTTCAGGATTTCCAGCCTCGGACCGAAGTTTCCGCGCTTTGAAATAGTATCGTCCGGTTTGCAGAAAGGGACGCGCGTTTCTCCTTGTTAACCTGCATTCCCCAAGTGGCGTGTCGTTTGAGGTGAAGATCGCCTGTATCCGAGCGCTAGACAAGGATTTTCTGCCGCAAGCGGCACCTGCGGTCGCGCAGACTGCTGGATCTGGACGGATCAGACCGCGAAGCCGCTGTTTCCTTGCCCAGGGGCGGCGTTTTTCAGCGCAGCGGACAGATCTGTCCAGCCGCTTTCGTTCAGTTTGAGCGTGGATCGCGATCATGCGCATAGCGGTGGCGCTCGCAATCGGCGGATAGCGGCGAGGATGGCGCGTACCATCGTGCCGGTGACAGCGACCTCGGCCAGCTGGAAGGTGATGGTGCGGGCGTGACGGACCACACGTGCCCCGATCTTGATCAGCTTCAGTTGCAGGCTGGTCAACGACCAGTCGGCCATGGCCTCGGGCAGCTCGATGCAGCGCAAGAAGGTGGCCAGGTTGTACGCCAGGGCGTGCAGTTGCAGCCGCACCTCATTGTCGCGGAACTTCCGGCACGACAGCCGCGTCCAGCGAAAGGCGTATTTGCCCTCTTTGATGTGCTGCTCGGCGGTGCCGCGCTGGTTGTAGAACCGCACCACCCAGTCCGGCTCCATCGGCAGGTTGGTGACGATGAAGCCGACACGCGGGAACAGTTCGCCCGGATGCCATTCGATCTTGGCGATCACCCGGCGTTCCTTGTCCCAGGACGCCGCCTGATACTCGAATTCCTCGAAGAACCGCTTGACCTTGGTCAGTGACGGCCGCCCGACAGGGCGCGTTAGCCGATGCGCGATCTTGTCCTTGAGGACCGCGTTTGCGGGCAGCCGGATGGCGTAGAAGAACCGCGCTTCTTCCAATCGCTCATAGATCGCCGGGATCGCGTAGGCAGCATCGGCCCGGAAGAACCTGCCACCAAGGTCGCGCTCCGCGTAGCGCGCAATGACGGGGTCGAGAACATCACGCCAGCCATCGGCGCTGTGGACGTTGCCATGGCGCAGGGCGCAGCGTTCCAGCATCCCGAACTGGTTGAACAGAAAGTTGGGGTGATAGCAGCTACAGTCGAAATGGCCATTCCAGGCGGACCCTTCCTGGTCGCCATGGGTCGGGCTGACCGAGCTGTCCATGTCCAGAACGATGTACTTCAGCCCGTTACGGTCATGGAACCGGTCGATCCATTGCCCGTTCAGGTCGGCCAGCGCGGCACGGTTCCCGGCCAGAGCCAGCGTCTCGGTCTCGAACCGTCCCATCTGCGATGCCGAGGCCGCTTGTGCATCGACCGCTCTGCCGCCGACAACTTGGCGCATGACCGGATCGCAGGCGAGACGGTTGGCGTCGTTGACATCCTCGTATCCGGCCAGCCGCCCAAAGACTGATTGCCGGAACAGGCCGTCGAGCCGATGGACCGTGTTCTTGCCAGAGCGAGTATCGCGCAGCGCCGCTGACGCCAAATCGGACAACCCGAGCGCGTCATCAAGCTCGCGCATCACCAGAAGGCCGCCGTCGGAACTGAGCTGCGTGCCGCGAAATTCCAGCCGCACGCGAGGGTCGAAATCCACCCGATCTGCCCGTTGCAAGCCCGCACCCTCTGGGTGATCCATGAAACGCGCCCCTCGCAGCCTTCAACACCATGTTTTATATAGGAAATATAATGGTCAGGACAGCGAAATCAGCGCCTTACTTGGGAAATGTGGGCTCAGGGCAGCACGGTCATCTTAGCTTGACGGCTTGAAGTTCCACGGGAGCAGATCGTCGATGCGGCTTTGTGGGTGACCATTGGCGATCGCTGTGAGGGTTGCCTTGAGATAGGCGAAGGGCTCGACATCGTTGATCTTGCAGGTTTCGATCAGCGATGCGATGCGGCCCCATGCGATGCCGCCTTCGTCATGACCGGCGAAGAGCGCATTTTTCCGATTGAGGGTGATGGGGCGGATCAGGTTTTCGACGCGGTTGTTGTCGATCTCGACACGCCCATCGGCCAGGAAGGTCTGCAGCCCGTCCCAGTGATTATGGATGTAATTCAGCTTTTCACCCAGCCGAGACTTGGCGGAGATCTTGCGGCGTTCAGCCTGGAGCCAATCGCCGAAGGCCGCGACCAGTGGAGCACTGCGGGTCTGGCGGGCCGACAGACGCTGGCCGGGGGAGATGCCACGGATATCGGCTTCGACGGCATAGATTTCGGCAATGCGGCGCAGGCCTTCGGCGGCGATCTGTGAGCCATCGCGGTCAAAGACTTCCTTCAGCTTACGGCGCGCATGCGCCCAGCAATGGGCCACCCGAATGGGGGCACCGCCCTTGCGCGTGGGTTTGGTCAGCCGGTTATAGCCCTGATAGCCGTCGATCTGCAGGATGCCGTCGAAGCCTGTCAGGAAGGTTTCGGCGTTCGCGCCCGCCCGACCGGGGGCATAGAAGTAGACCACACCGGGTGGGTCCTCGCCGCCCCATGGCCGGTCATCGCGGGCCAGCGCCCAAAGATAGCCAGTCTTTGTTTTTCCGCGTCCCGGATCCAGCACCGGGGCGGTGGTTTCGTCCATGAACAGTTTGTCAGATCGCTTCAGGTGTTCAGCCAGCCAGTCGACGATGGGCTTGAGATGGAACGCGGCCTTGCCCACCCAATCGGCCAAGACGGCGCGGTGCAGATCAAGACCCGCCCGCGCCAGGATCTGGCTTTGGCGATATAATGGCAGGTGGTCAGCGTATTTGCTGACCAGCACATGGGCGATGGTCGCCTCAGTCGGCAGGCCACCCATGATCAGATGCGATGGTGCGGGAGCCTGGGTCACGCCGTCGGTGCAGGTCCGGCAGGCGTATTTGGGGCGGACAGTGACAATCACACGCAACTGCGCCGGCACGATGTCGAGCCGCTCACTGCGGTCTTCACCGATCTTGTGCATGACACCGCAACCGCAAGGACAGATCAGGCTGGCAGGTTCGATGACTTCTTCGATGCGCGGCAGTGCGGCCGGGAGATTGCCGATGGTGCGCTTTGGCGCAGATTTGGTTGCCGTCTTGTCACCTGCCTTGACGGCCAGATGGTCCTTCTGCACCTCGACCACGGCCAATGCGATGGATAGGTCCTCGAACGCCAGCTGCCGCTCATCCTCGGTCAGCTTTTCCGACCGCTTGCCATGCAGGGCATGGTTCAGCTCCGCAATCAGGTGCTCTTGCCGTTGGGTGATTTCCGTAAGCGCCGCTACCTTTTCCATCAACGCCAAAACCGCCGCACGCTGCGCAGCAGGGATGGTGGACAGGTCAATGGCGGGTGTCGTGATCATGCCATCAGGATACGATAAAACCCCATTAAAAACACACAAAAGACAGCGGTTGATTCACTCTGCCGCAGCAGGTGGGCGCGCCTCCAGCGCCTTGACTTTACGCCAGTCCAGACCGGCAAACAGGGCCTCGAATTGGGCGTGGTTCAGCGCCATCACACCGTCCTTGATCGCAGGCCAAGTGAACGTCGTATCTTCTAACCGCTTGTAGGCCATCACCAGTCCTGTGCCGTCCCAATATAGAAGCTTCAGCCGATCCGCCCGGCGTGAGCGGAACACAAACACCGTGCCGGTGAACGGATCCTTGCGCAGCACCGATGACACGATTGCCGCCAGACCGTCGTGACCTTTCCTGAAGTCCACAGGCTGCGTCGAGACCAGAACCCGCACGCGGTTTGACGGGACCATCATGGGTTGGCTTCCAAGCCGCGCACGACCGATACAATCCGTTCCGCTGAGGCCCCGGCTTCCAACCGGATCACAACTGCGCCCATGACAATCTCCGGCCGATCCACCGCACCAGCCTTACCACGCGGTGCATCGTCAACTGGTCCAGCGATCAGTGACGCAAACTCAACAGGATCTTCCGGCGCAGGCAGCACCAGCCGTCCGGTCCGCGCCAGCGTGCGCCATGAGGACAGATGGTTCGCAGGCACACCATGCCGCAGCGCTACAGCATTCACGGTGCTGCCCGGCACCAGCGTCTCTGCCACGATCCGTGCTTTCAGTTCATCCGGCCATTTCCGGTTCCGACGTCCCCGGCCACCAACCGGGAGAACCTCCAATGTAGTTTCCATGGAGAAAATCCAGTCCAACAATCAACAAGGTCCAATGAACCCATCATGATGACAGACGGAAGGTGGCAGGCAGGAAACGCTTACCCAGCTACCACCCTGGATTCGCGAGATGAATCCCTCACGCGATTTGTGCAACAGAGCCCTAACAACCCGAAAGTCCGATCTAAAATGCGACCCGTTTTCCGAGCTGGATCTTAGGTGAAGCTGCACCGCGGCGATCGGCAAGGGACTGAACGGCAGGTCAGGGCCGATCCTTCATTTTTTGAAGATATCGCCAGCCAAGCGCATCACGATCTGCTCAGAAAACTCATCTGCTCGACACGGACTGATGTGGTTGTCCAACATCAAAACTAAGACCTGCTTCTCGGGGAAGAAAAAGTTCGATTGTGAGTATATCTCACAGATCCTCCGAAAGGCAGCGAGGAACTCAGCCGAGTATTGAGTGGCAAACCCTGGATTCATTCGTTTCCTAACAGGATTATTGGACATCTTGCAAATCTCTACTTGCTTGGCCAATTCCTTCTTTCGAGGCCTCCTTTTACCAAGATCGCAAGATGGAGTTATTCTGGAGTAATTCGAAGCTGACATGCTGCTGCCTCCACGGTGCATTTTCGCAAGCCTGACCGATGAGATGACTTGCATCAAGCACCTATGACTGTTTCAGGGCTGCGGCACCGCAGCAAAAATCGCCACGTCAATGTCCGCAAAGGGCCGCGAGCGTCTCACATCGCGCTATACTGCGTATCCTCGGCTTTGGTCATGCGGTCGACGTTGTGGCGACATGTGTCGATCTTTTAGACCCGGCTCGACATGTCCCGGTCTGCAGGGGCTGCGGCATGTTCCGAGCTTTCCTTAAAAAATCCCTGGCTAGAGTGCTTGGAGCGCTGGATTTTAGCATTTCTCAAGGACAGACAAAGCGCGTTCTTTAGAAAAATGCCGTTACGAGCGTCATCGTGGCCGAAGGGTCGCAAAACCTGAAGAGGGCCCTTGATGCGGAGCTCGGGGTATCTGGTCGATGCGGCATGGCTCCCTGCGGCGAAAAGCTTCCATAATCACCGCGAATTTTGCGGGGATTTTTGTTGCTCATGCGGTGATTGTCGGTTATAATCGTCGCATGATGAGCGGTGATTATGATCTATATCCATCAGCGGGCAGAGTGGCCCGACTTCACATGGGCGGCTGACAGCATCAGCGCGACACTGGCCGCGGTTCGCCACAGGCAGGGCCGTCTGGTTGGACGGATGGAAGCGCTCGGCTTCGACCTGCGGGCCGAAGCCGTCCTTCAGACGCTGACAGAGGACGTCCTGAAGTCCAGCGAGATCGAGGGCGAGAACCTGGACAAGCAGCAGGTGCGCTCCTCCATTGCCCGACGCCTTGGCATGGACATCGGCGCGCTTGCACCGGTCGATCGCGATGTCGAGGGGGTGGTCGAGATGATGCTGGATGCGACGCAGAATTATGCGGCGCCCCTCACGGCGGAACGGCTCTTCGCCTGGCATGCCGCACTGTTCCCGACCGGGCGCAGCGGCATGACCCGGATCGCCGTCGGCGCATGGCGCCCTCCGGAGGTCGGATCAATGCAGGTCGTCTCCGGCCCCTATGGGCGTGAACGTGTCCATTTCGAAGCGCCGGAGGCAGAACGCCTGCCGGGCGAGATGGCGGCGTTCCTGGACTGGTTCGAGAGGCGCGATGGCACGGACCCGGTCATTCGCGCCGCCATCGCCCATCTCTGGTTCGTAACGATCCATCCGTTCGAAGACGGCAATGGCCGTATCGCCCGCGCCATCGCCGATATGGCTCTGGCCCGATCCGAGGGCAGTTCGCAGCGCTTCTACAGCATGTCGGCTCAGATCCGGCGCGAGCGGGGAGAATACTACGCGACGCTGGAGAGAACGCAGAGGGGCGGGTTGGACATCACCGGCTGGCTCGACTGGTTCCTCGGATGCCTGGATCGGGCCTTTGACGGCACCGAAGAGGTTCTGGGCCATGTCCTGCGCAAGGCGCGTTTCTGGGAGGCCGTGGCGGGCGAGACCTTCAGCGAGCGTCAGCGTGCCGTGATCAACCGGCTGCTGGACGGCTTTGAGGGAAAACTGACATCCTCGAAATGGGCAAAGCTTACCAAAGTTTCCTCCGACACGGCGCTGCGCGACATCACGGACCTGGTTGATCGAGGGTTGCTTGAGAAGGAGGATGCCGGTGGCCGCAGCACCAGCTACAGGTTGGTTGAGCCGACGCGGGGCTGAGGGTTGAATGCTACCTGGCCAGTTCGGGCTTGCATCCGTTGGCAAGTCTGCGGGCCGCCAAAGGGCGATTTTCAAAGCTGGCAGAATAGGTTATACTAAGCGGCAAGCTTCGGGATTTGTTGCTCCACCAATCGCAAGTATCGTTGGTTGCGCGCCCCCGCAACCAAATCAACAAAACCCCGTAGCCTAGGCTGCGGGGTTTTGGCGTTTCAAGGAAAAGTTCGCCAACGGAAGGTAATCTCGGATTGTGTGCTCGACACAGTCATAGAAGTTTTAAGGCCCGCGAGTATAATTGAATTAATCAGGGGGCCTGATGCTGATTATCCTGGGTGGACTGCCAGCTTCTGGAAAGAGCACGATCGCGCAAGCCTTGGCTGCTCGTATCGGAGCCTGTTATCTTCGTCTGGATACGGTCGAGCAGGCAATTCGCTCTGCTATGCCGGTGCCGGGAGACAATGATGTCGGCCCTGCAGGTTACGTAGCGCTTTATCGGCTGGCGGCAGATAACCTTCGACTGGGCCATACCGTCATTGTCGACTCGGTCAACGCCATCGAAATCACCCGTCAGGCATTCAGAGGCGTCGCGGCAGAAACGGGTCGTAAATCGCTCGAGGTTGAAGTCGTCTGTGCCGACGCCGCAACACACCGCCATCGCGCGGAAACGCGCGTATCAGCCATAGAGGGCCTGACCGTTCCGAGCTGGGCTCAGATACTGAAACGCCACTTCGAGCCCTGGAAGCCGGATTTGCGTCTGGACACGTTTCTCCTGACCACAGAAGAAAGTGTCGCGGCGATCATAAAGGCTCTTTAGTCGATAGGCGGTTGTAGCAGAGCATCTAGGTGTCAGGCTTTACTTCAGCGATGAGCGGTGCATTCGGAGCGAACGCATTACTCGATGGAGCGGCTTCTGTCGATTGCGACACGCAAGCTGCTTCCCCTTGAAGCTCGTGAGCATCGATACGCATAGAAGCGTTCTTTTTCCAGCCTCCGTGGAAATAAAGGATTGTCGCCATCAGCAAGGTTGACACCATTGCGGCTGGAAAGCTCAGCCAGAGTGCATCCGAACCAAGCTGTTCGCGCAGGCCAACGGCGACCCCAAGACGCACGGGATACATAGAAACGAATAGGATAACGAGCGGCCAGATAACCTGACCATTTGCTCTCACCGTTCCGAAAAGAACCATCGATACGCCGAAGGCGATGAAGCCCCAGGTCGCGATTTGCCCTATGTGCTGGCCGATCGGGATTGCCGCGCTGTCTGGGCCGAGAAATATTTCCATCGCTTGCCGGTCGGCGAGTAGCAACAACACGACGAGTGCTCCCGTCATGAGTACTGCGTAGATGGCGCCGATGCGGGTTATCGAACTCACGCGGTTCCATTTTCCAGCGCCGATATTCTGGGCGGCCATGGCGCTGACAGCAGCGCCCAATGCCATGGCCGGCATCTGTACATAAGTCCAGAGTTGCTGCGTGGCGCCGAAGGCGGCGGTCGTGTCGACACCCTCCTGATTGACCAGTCGCATCATGGTCAGCATTGAACTTGAGACCACGATCATCTGGATGCCCATCGGCAATCCTTTGGTGAAGATCAGCCGCAGTAATTCCTTGTCAGGGATAAGAAGCCACAACTCCTTGCCGCGCAGGCGCAACGGAAGATCGCGGTGATAGATGTAATAAAGCATCGCAGCGAGGCTTATATAATTGGCAACGGCTGTCGCCAATGCCGATCCAGCGATTCCCAGCGCGGGTAGCGGCCCCCATCCGAGAATGAAGAGGGGATTGAGCGCGATATCCAGCACGACGGCCATTCCCATGAATATAAGCGGGGTCATGGCGTCACCGCCGCCGCGCAAAGCCATCATCAAAATCGTCTGCATCAGAATGGCTGGCATGGCCAGGAACGTGACTTGCAGGAATGCACGGGCCAGCGGTTCGATAGTTTCAGGCGTCCCCAGTAGTTCCAGCACTTTGGGGGCGAGCATCCAGCCAATGATGGCGACGATGATACTGAGCGGTACGAAAGTGCCAACTGTGGTGCCCGCTATCGTACGCGCCGTTTCGATATCACGCCGTCCGAACGCCTGTCCGATCAGAATCGTGGATGCCATGCCGAACCCGAAGACGAAAGCGGTCAGCAGAAACATCACCAGATTGCCGTTTGTCGTCGCCGCAAGTGCATTTTCGCCCAGCAACTGTCCGATCCAGATTGTGTCGATCGACCCGTTCGCCGATTGCAATATCGAAGAACCGAGCGTCGGCAATGCGAAAAGCAGCAAAGCCTGTTTGATCGGCGCAGTCGTCAGGTCGATGCTCTGTTTCATGAGACCTCGTATCGAAATGATGCTTCGTGAAGTAATTACTAAAATAAATCCCAAGAACCCGGCACAGAAATCGTAAATCACTGTACCAACAGAAGCGATGTTGGCAGTTTGTAGGCTGCGCGTAAAGACACGGAAAAGAGTGTCGAATATGACGTAAAGCGTGGGCGACTGTTTTATGCCATTCCCAGTAATAAAAAGATTGCTAATATGATCTGGCAAGCATGGAGGGGCTCAATCCATGAAAGGTCTGGCAGATAAGACGGCGCCAGGTGCCGGAGAAATCAACGGTGATCCGCACCCTGCGGATGACGCGCCCCAGCTGTTACAACGAGAGCCGGGCGACAATACTCCTATAATAGGCACGGAGCAGCTCGATTGGCTCGTTGCGATGATCAATCACGTACCGGATTTCATTTATGCCAAAGACCTTCAGGGGCGGTTTCTGTTCGCCAACGAAGCGGTGGTTCGCAACAACGGTCTCTCGAACATCAATGAACTCATCGGGCTTACCGACTTCGATATTCACGGAGAAGCTGCGATCACAGCCCGCATTTCTGAAATCGAAAAGCAGGTCATGGACAGCGGTCAGCCGGATCTCGGCTATGAAGAGCGCGCCATGCGCGGCGGAGCTGATCGCTGGCTTATGATTTCGCGGGTGCCTTTGCGGGATAGAAGCGGCAACATCATTGGCGTTGTCGGCGTGTCTCGCGATATTTCCATCAAGAAGCGGGCCGAACGCTTCATGCAGGCTCAGGCTCGTATTCTGGAAATGACGGTGAGTGCGGTTGCCATACCAGAATTCGTTGATCAGCTGACCGGATTGCTGGAGAGCCTTGCCGCTGGTGTTCATTGTGTTGCAGTCGTGACCGGTGATAGGGCTGACGATACTGTTATTTCTGCACCGTCGTTGCAGCCTCTGGCGAGCATTTTGAGAGACGGATTTGTACCGCTATCTGCGACACACCTTGAGGCGCAGCTGAAAGCTCTCGTTTCCGATAACAAGGTCATATTCTCCATGGAGATTCCATCTGCGGACGGTAAGGGGCACGGTGTTCTCGGCTTCGTGGTGGATGGAGAGCCCTCGGGCAATCGCGGTCTCCGCGAGTTTTTGACCGCCGCCGCCGGAATGGCCGGAATTGCCATCGACCGGCGTATCGCCGACGAGCGCATACGCTATCTGGCCGAACACGACACGTTGACGGGATTGGCAAACAGGGCTTTCCTGGAGCGAAGTCTTGAACAGATCCTCGAACAGGCGGCGGCTCGTTCCCAGCGGGTGGCTGTCGGTTTTCTCGATCTGGATCAGTTCAAGCCGGTCAACGACACGCTGGGTCATGCAGCGGGTGACAGGCTCCTTCAGCAGATTGCGGGACGGATTTCGCTTTTGCTGCGCAACGGTGAACTTGCTGGTCGCCTGGGTGGTGATGAATTCATTCTGGTTTTGCAGGCGGATGATGGCGATTTCTGCTCGCGGTTGGATGAGATCAGGCGGAAGATCAGCGAACCGGTGGATATGGACGGAACACTCCTAGAAGTTACCTGCAGTATTGGTGTCGCCTGCTTTCCGAAACATGGTCAGTCGGCTGCCGAACTGTTAGCGGCTGCGGATACAGCCATGTATGATGCCAAGGCGAAGGGCCGCAATAGTGTCAGTATCTATTCCGATCAAATGTCACGCAACCGCGCCACAGGTTGTAGCGGACAATCATAGCTTTTGCGGAATGCTCAGCTGATCCTGGCCTTGACGAACACGTCGTAGCGCGTGCTTTTGCCAAGTATCTGATGGGATGGTTTTCGCAATCCAGCCATCGGGTCGGCGCGCAAGGGCCATTTCAGCACCACGCGGTTCTGTGCGGCCTTCAGTGCGACCAGCATCAATTTTTCAGCATCCGGATCGGTGCCGACGATCTCGCGGATTTGCCGCATTTCCTTCTTGACGAGCGCGCTGTTGCCACGCGGAGGATGCATCGGGTCAACCAGCACGACCTGCGGCTTCAGTTCGGGCAGGAGCAGGCAGGAATCGCCCAGCAGAAGCGTCATGCGCGCGACGGTCTCGGCATAGCGACCGCCTTCTGCAGCTGCACGCGCCAATCCTTCTGCCAACAGAGCATGCATCTTTTCTGAGCGCTCGATCAACGTCACTTTTGCCCCCAAAGAGGCCAGCAGGAAGGCATCGCGCCCGAGGCCCGCCGTCGCATCGACGATCTCCGGCGTGACATCGCGTGTCAAACCGGCTGCCTTGGCGAGGGCCTGCCCGCGTCCTTCGCCAGAGCGAAACCGGTGGCCGACAGCGCCTCCGACGAAATCAACAACCAGTTCCGATGGTTCGATTTTCTGCGACATGAATGCTCTCAGAACGGGCAGGGCGCGGTAAAGGTCATGGAGTGGCCGTCGGGATGACGGAAAGCCAGTTCTTCCGCATGGAGTAGCAGACGATCTGCGGCCATGAGCGCTTCACCTTCAGCATAGAATTCATCACCGAGGATCACATGACCGAGCGCTTTCATATGCACGCGTAGCTGGTGTGTACGCCCTGTCAGCGGAAAGAGCCGCAGACGGGTTGTGTTTTCGCCCCGATCCATCACCTTCCAGCATGTTTGTGCGGGTTTGCCATGTTCATGATCGACACGATGGCGCGGCTTGTTGGCCGGGTCTATTGCCAATGGCAGATCGATCAGCCCTTCGTCATCTTCGACGCGTCCCCAGACCACCGCGACGTAGGACTTTTCCGTCGTCCGCGCCTCGAATTGCGAGGCGATGGCGGCATGTGCCTTGCGGTTGAGCGACATCAGCACGAGGCCGGACGTGTCCTTGTCGAGACGATTAATCATCTGGGCTTGCGGAAACTGTTCCTGAATGCGCGTTGCCAGACTGTCCGACAGTGCCGGGTGACGGCCCGGCACAGATAGCAAGCCGCTTGGCTTGTCCAGCACGAGAAAGCCCGGATCGCGATGAAGGATCGAGACATAGGGATCGAGCGGCGGATGATAGATGGGAGCAACGTCGGATAACACGGTCATGATACGCTTCTAGCATGGTTTGCGCGGTGCGGAGAAGCGTGCGCTCAATTCTGCAGCGGCAAAGGACAAACCATATTGCGCGGCTGGCTGGCCGTTCGTTCAGGGAGAATAAATGGCGGAGAGGGAGTCCGCTAAATTTAACATCTCATACCGTCATTTTTCATCGCAACGCAAGCTTCAAGCTATTGAAAATAGGTGATTTTTTAATTACTACTATGTGCACAATATCGCAAGCCGTCTCATGACATCTTATGTAAATTGATGGGCTAGATGATGGGCTGATATCGAAGAGCGACTGACCAAAGGTTTTGAAATGATCAGCGATGTGAAGGCTCGGAAATTACGACCGTCTGACAAGCCGATATGTGATACGGTTGTAAAAGGCCTCTACCTTATGCCTTCTTCGAAGATTGGCGCTGGTAAGTGGATATTTCGGTTCATGTCGCCAGAAACGCGTAAGCGCCGGGACATGGGGCTTGGCACCTATCCGGCAGTTTCAATTAAATCCGCACGTGACCTAGCTTGGAATGCTCGCCAGATGATTGAGGCGGAAAAAGATCCGCTTGAGGCGCGCAAACGCGAAGAAGAGCAAAGGCGTGCTTTGAGCGATATCCCCACATTCGAGCAGGCGGCTCGGATTGTTCATTCAGAAACATCGCCGGGGTTTCGAAACGAAAAGCACATCGATCAATGGATCAATACCTTGATAGAGTATGCTTTTCCAAAGATTGGCAATAAAAAGGTTGATGAGATCACTGTGGCGCATTTTGCAGAGTGCCTGCGATCCATTTGGCTGGAAAAGCCGGAAACCGCGTCACGCGTCAAACAACGTTGTGACAAAGTCATGAAATGGTGCGCTGCCCATGGTTATATCATGGCGAGCCCCGTGGGCGTGGTGGATCAACTTCTACCTCAGCAGCCAAGCAAGCGCCATCGCGTTGACCATCATCCGGCTGTTCCTTGGAGATTGTTGCCAGACATTTATGCTTCCAGGATTGCGACGGGTAAGGTCAGCGATACCAAGCTGATGCTGGAGCTTCTTATTTTGACGGCCTCTCGTTCAGGTGAAATCAGGATGATGTCTTGGGATGAAATCGATTTGGAAAAATCGATTTGGACCATTCCGGCTTCGCGCATGAAGGCAAAGGTCGCACATAGAGTTCCTTTGGTACCGCGCGCTGTAGAAATCCTTGAGTGCAAGAGTGAGACTGTTCGGCTTGAGAATCCGCTCGTGTTCGTGTCGCGGAAAGGTACACCATATAGTGACATGGTCTTGACTAAGTTTTTACGCGATCAGGCAATTGAAAGCGACACTCCGAATAGGATGGCAACCGCGCATGGCTTTCGCTCAACTTTCCGTGATTGGGCGTCTGAAAATGGCTTCGCGAGAGATGTCGCAGAGCGCGCACTGGCTCATACAATCAGCAGCGCCACTGAGGCGGCTTATCACCGGACTGATTTGTTGGATAAACGACGGGAGATGATGTTGGCTTGGCAAAATTTCATTCGAAAAGGCAACTCGGGTAGTCCCGGTTAAACTTCATTTCCTGTTCTTGGACTGCTAAGGACTTGGTCTGCCCCCTGAAAAGTGGTCCTCCCTGAAGTAGGCTATTGAGCCGTAGGAGGACGTTGGAATGCCCCAGAAGAAGCACAAACCCGAAGAGATCGTCGCGAAGCTGCGCCAGGTCGATGTTCTGCTGTCGCAAGGAAAATCGGTTGGCGAGGCGGTTCGCACGATCGGCGTGACGCAGTTCACGTATTACCGCTGGCGCAAGGAGTTCGGCGGCCTGAAGGGTGACCAGGTGAAGCGGCTGAAGGAGCTTGAGAAAGAGAACGACCGTCTGCGCAAGGCTGTGTCGGACCTGACGCTCGAGAAGCTGATCCTGAAAGAGGCTGCCTCGGGAAACTATTGAGCCCCGCCCGTCGTCGTCACTGCGTCGACCATGTCGTGGCGAAGTTCTCCGTCTCGGAGCGGTTTGCCTGCAAGGTTCTCGGCCAGCATCGTTCGACCCAGCGCAAAAAGCCGCAAGGCCGGCCCGATGAAGAGGCGTTGACCTCCGACATCATCCGGCTCGCTTCCCGCTATGGCCGTTATGGCTATCGC
>WPCJ01247756.1_pt1 | contig 40917 bp, 40 predicted proteins | sample 5399831 | NCBI WGS metagenome assembly WPCJ01 (sample SAMN12869470, study PRJNA574797) | sludge metagenome | isolation source: wastewater treatment of pH10 | place: China:Beijing | collected 2019-05-20 | reverse complement strand
CAGAGGCCGCAATGCAATGGAGGGCGGCCGGAAGCGGCTTTCTTGAACCGCGAGGAATGGCGCGCAGCGCCAGGGGAAGAAAGTCGCAGCAGGCCGTTGCGGGAGAACGATCGAGGCGAAGCCGGTTTCAGGTCAGACATGCCAAATCGAGCCGCAGAAAGGGCCGGTCACGCGTTTGAAGAAAAGGACACGCGGTCATGGTGTCCGCACACCTACCCCGCACCCCGATGAAATCCGCCTCGAAACCAGCAGCTCGACCGCCTCATCGCAGCCAGCTCTTTCGATATTGACGACCAACGACATCCTTGCCCGTTCGCCCGACCGCAACTTGAGGTGGCGGCTGTGCGCAGTCACCTCAGTGGCGGAACCGCACTAGTGAGAGGTTGCTTCTGCCTGATCGGTTCTTCGCTTGGCCTGAGCCAGTCTGCGTAACTGTTCAACGTTCTCCGATCGAGAAGGGAAAGTGGGCAAGCCGACCAGCGCCCGCGGTAAGGCCAAGGCGTTCAGGCTGATCTGCGAGGCCCCGTGATCGACGTCGGCGTTCCTCGGGGTCATCGCACCAGCCCCATATCACCTTGCGCCGACCGGACCGGCCGGAGCGCGGGTCCGTACCGCTGCGTGATTGTCCGATCCGGATCCAGCCGTCAAAACGATAAAGATCGCCTTTATGCAGCGCGGCATCCTGATAGCTCACGGCCCATCGGCACCCACGTTCGGCGCAAAGACCGGGAAAGACAAACATGCGCCAAAGGCGCAGGGCAACCCGGCAGAGCCCAGGCTCGACAGCGCAGATCCGCGACAGTTCTATCGCATCATGGCGAGATAGTCCGGCCACACGTTCGCGGATCAGCGTGTCAGTGGCGACGACGGCAAGCAGTTCGCCGTCACGCGAGATTCCGTGTGACCATCCACGCGTCAGGCCGGCGAGCTCGCGCACCTTGCGGCGGATCGGAACGATCTTGAACTCGGTCGTGCATTGCCGCCGGATCATGCCGATCGACACGGTCTCTTTCGTGGTACGGCGCGTGCCGATGGCGATGACCTCGCCGTCGGCGTCCTCATCGAAGACCGGCATCTCGGTGCCCGCCGGCGTCACCGTTCTGGTGAACGCCGGAACGGAGGCCCAACGGTTACCTTGGCCGGCCCCAAGAAGCTGGTCACGAATATTGCCTGCCGAGACGATATGGATGGGAAACGGCAATACACTGGGCGACATCAGCCAGTCCAGGTGATCGTAGACGGCCTTTGGCTCCCAGCCGGTGTCGGCGAAAATCGCGCAATCGGGCATGGGCCCGATTTCTCCATGTGCGGCCATCCGCGCCATAGTCGTGGATTGAACGCCCGCGCCAAGCGAGAGCGCACGCAAACGGATGGGGGAAGGGCCGATGCCTTCCCCAGCGACATGCTGTGGGTTGAACATTACGCGGCCTCACGCTCTTCGGAAGCGGCAGGCTGCAACGCGTGGAGGAAATTGACGGCCCGCTGGGCATGGGCAGCAGCCTGGAAGATAGCACGCTTGTCATCTCCCAGTACCGAGAGCCAACTGCCGACATAGGCAGCATGGTCTGGTCGCGGTTCGAGCTCGGGCACAATGCCGAGATCAGCACACAGCAGCGCCGACCCGATTTCAGCGACGAGTTCCTCGCGCGCTCGTTCGGTCTTGTCCTTTGCATAGCGGGTGAGATCGCGCCCAACACGATCGGCCTTGGCCGTCCAGTGGATATGCTCGTGGCTTAGAACTGCGACATATGAAGCCGCATCCCGAAACGTCTCGAAGGGCGGCATCTGGATGTGGTCGCTGGAAGGGGCGTAAAACGCTCGCGAGCCACCATGTCTGACCTTCGCCCCGGCATGGGCGAAGAAGCGATCGGCTCTCTCGATCCGTTCGACCGGGTCGATGACCGGGGCAGGTCTATGGTAATAGTGTTCGGGCAGGCCTTCGATCTGTTCGACATTGAAGACGCCATAAGCCCGCAGGAACGGAATATCGCGCTCGACTTCATCGCCCCGGGCATCGGTTTCAGTCTTGGTGAACCGGCTGGCATAAATGACGGTGCTGCTCGTTTGACCCTTGCGGACGTGCGCGCCAAGTTCCCTTGCCTGCTTGAAGGTCATCCAGATCGGCGCGGCGTAGCCGCGCGCCATGGCCTCCGACCACAGCAGCAACACATTCATGCCGGAATAGGGTTCGCCATTGTGGCGCAGCGGCCGCGTGATGCGCCCGGCGGCATTGCCGGCGCGCCAGGGTTGCACCCATGGGCGAACACCCTCTTCGAGCTGCGCAATGATCCGCTCCGTGATCCGCGCATAGATATCGACGCGGGTGGCGTTCTTTTCTTTCCTGCTCATTTTCATGAACCTCCTTGTCTGGAGGCCGCGGCGATCGCGGCCCCGTCACGAGGTCCAGAAAGGGCGGAGCACCACGGCAGGCCGCGCACCCGCAGGGCCGGAGCGAAGCGGCGGACGGCGCAGCCGTTGCACGGACTGTCCGGCTCCGCCAGGACCGCAACCGGACGGGGCCGCAGTCGGGCGACAGGAAGAAGAAAGGCGGCGCATTGCGCCGCCTTGTTACGATGAAGGGGAAGGCTCGGTTCAATGAACCGAGCGGCTACCCGTGTGAGGATCGTACTCGTAGAGGGCTTCGACTTCTGCGTCCTCGATCTCATCGGCGGGAAGGACGCCGTACTCATTGTCGGATCGGAAGAGGATCACGGTGGTCATAAGGGTGCGGGCGAGGTTCCAGGCGTGCTTTTGGGCGAGTTCGAGGTTGTGCGACATTTGAGGGCTCCATCTTGGGAGCGGGCCAATTCCCGCTCGATGGCTCCTCGAAAGGCCCGGCCCCGGGCGCGATCACCGCGTCAGGCGAAGCCAGAGCGGCCGCACGCTTTGCGTAGCGGACCCCTTGCGGGTTGATCGTGGCAGATCCGGGGGCGGGTCAGGACGCCATCACAAGAGAGCGGGATTTGCCGGCTTCCGGTGGCCGCCTATGTGCCGACCGCCCAGCCCAAAGGCAGGAGAATGACGATGCTGGGATCAAAGACCACGGCATAGGGGCAGGATCAGCTATGGGAGCGACCTCAACCTGGATCAATATCGCGGTCAGGGTCAGTCGGCGCGTGCGTCGCCGGCCAGCCTCGGTGTCCAGTCTTCAACCCTTCCGGTTTCCAGTCGCCGCCGCGCATGGCGTCTCCAGCCCTCGGCCAGCTGTGGCAGCTCGGCAAGCGCCTCGAGTTCGGAGCGATTGAGCGTGTCGACATAAAACACCCGCCATATGCGGATGATGGTCCAGGCCGGTGCGGAACGGTGAATGCGTTCGAGCCGACTATCGGGCGCGATTTGACCCGGCTCCAGCACCCGATAATACCAACCGGTGCGACCGCTGGCCTGGACGCGCCGCGCCATATCCGGTTGAGCGAAGCGTTCATTGAGTTTCCAGCAGGGCTGTCGGCCCTGGCTCACCTCGATGACGGCGCTGCCGATGGCGAAGACGTCGCCGACGGCCACGTCATCTTCCAATAATCCAGCTGTGGCGAGGTTTTCGCCAAAGGCGCCGGCCGCGCCGAGAACATCGCGCTGGCCAATATCCGCAACCCAGGCGGGATAGTGATCGAGCGCGTAGTGATGAAGGGCTTTTTCGGCGCCACCGTGATGCCGAGTGTCGCCCTGCACGTCACCGGCAAGGCCCAGCAGGCCGAGCATCAAAGGCCGGTCGATTGGCGACTTGGCGATCCCGCTCGGAATGCCCCGCGGTCCAAGGGGACGGACATCTCCGACGAGCAGAGCCTGCAATGGAATGCCCGTCATGATGGAGTCCCTGTGCTCGCCAGTGCCATGGCGATCCGGGCGCCCACGACGAGATCCTCCTCGACGCCGAACGTCTCGTGGAGGATCGCTCCATCGTGCCCGATCAGTACAGAGGACGGGGTGCCGCGAAACCCATAGCGTCGCATGGTGACCGGAATGGGAGATTGTTCATCCGACATATCGACGCCGACCGGGGAGACGATGCGATATTCATGCAGGAACGCTCGCAACGTCACCGGCGACATGGCATCATGATGCTCGAATACCGTGTGAAGCCCGATGATTTGCAGGTCGGAGCCTGAAAAGACACGTTCGATGCGTTGCACCTGCGGGATGGATTGCGCAACGCAGCCTGGACACAGAAGCTGGAAGGCGTGCAGCAACACCACGCGACCGCGCAGACCCGCAAGGGTCAGTGGTTCTGCCGTGTTCAACCAGGCGCTGACGGCGAGTTCGGGGGCGGGCGACGGAGTGAGCATCAGCGTTGGTCCTTTTCGGAAGCCGGGGGCCAGGTCAGCATGTACGTCGGGACCGGTTATCACGCCCCGTACCACATCCTGAGAACGTCACCGACTGGTCCAAGAGCAGCCTTGTTGCGTCGGTCGGCTCGATGAGGATATTTTTGCCCATGTTTCTTCTCTTCATGCCTGGAGGGGTGAAACTGCCGGTTCGTCGATGGCAGTCGACGAACCGGCCCTTCTTTCGATGGCCGCAGACAATTCCGATCAATGGGCGGGTGCAACCTTGCCCGGAAGACTGAGATCCCCCGAGGCGACCTTGAACACGTTGTCGACGCACAAGAGCGGCGCGTGCAGGTTCGCGTTGACCTTGAGGCCGGCGGTGACACCGTCAAACGAGGCATCGGCGATGCCACCGATCAGTGCAACGGGAATGCTCACTTCCACCGTGTCCCCCGTGAAGGTTGTGGGATAATCCGGGCTGTCGATCAGCAGCGGCACGTTGGGCCAGGTCGGTGGCACCTTTGGCGTCGTGCCCTCGGGAATATCGTGAACCTTGAGGCCGCCGGGGCAGGCGGCGTCCTCTCCCAGCACCACCCAGTGGGGGTGCCAGACATGGCGGTTTTCTCCGCCATAGGCGGCGTCGTCGAAATCGGGATGGAAGGTGACGGCGAGCGCCACGATTCCCTGACTGGCGTCGAACCCGATATCGCCGCTGTCGAGACTGGTCGGCCAGACATAGGCATAGACGCTCGAGCCTTCGAACTTTCCGGTGGCGTCGGGCTTGTCGACCCCCGCTTCACCACGCACCCTTGTGGTGAAAATGGCGGTATCGCCATGGGTGACGATACTGGTTTCAATGATGTCGAACGAGGCCAGCACGGCGTCGGATGGCCGGCTCGTCACGGTGTTCTCATGGGCGTGGGCCGGCACGGCCGACATTGCGCCGAGCAGCGCCGCCGGCAGAAGTATTCGGTGCATGTGTTCGTCTCCTTCTTCATTCGCCTGGAGGGTGGTGATCCTTCTGAAATGCGCCCCAAGTGGCAGCCCGGGCGGAAGGATCGGCGGTTTCGTGGTCGCGGCAGTCGATCCGCAGATCCTGCTGGCCGAAGGCCGCGTCGACGAAATTGCAATGATGCGGCTGCGCCGCATCGGCATGCGCATAGGGCCGGAAATACCGGCAACTCACACACATGCGCTGAATGGGAATGGTGCCCTGTTCCTGAAGCTGGCGGATAACGGACACGAGCTGCACGAGCAGTTGCTCCTGATCATCATCATTAAGGGCGGAGGTAGCCCGATCCACAGCGCCGGCAGTCTCATGGCCGGCCCGGACCACAGCCCTGCCCGCACTGGTGATGACGATGCGGACGGCGCGGCCATCGGCGGGATCGGCGCGCTTTTCGATCAGCGCCTTACGCTCGAGCGCGAGGATAGAATCGGTAGCAGTCGGTTGGGATACCCCGAGATGCAAGGACAGGTCCTTGACTGTCCATCCGCGATGACGGCCGTCCAATAGACGCAGGATCGCCAACTGCGTCGGAGTGACACCGGCCGTGCGCGCACGTACCCAATCGTCCGCCCTCAATGCCATGGCGATCCGCTCAAGGCCTTCAGCAATGCGCGCATGTACCGGCGGTGCAACGAAAGGAGGTTCCATAATTTATTTACATAGGATTCCTATATATCGTCAATGCACTTTTTAACGAGGCGACGGGCGGAGCCGAGGCCCCGCCCGAAGCGGCTCAGCCAAATGCTGACATCTGGAGCTCGGCCGCCTTGCGATCGACGGCCTGGCCAGGGTTCTCGACGGCCCGCTCGAAGGGCTTCCACTTCTCGCCGATGACATGTTCGTAGGCAGCAACTGCACCTTCTGCCGCCATGCGCAGGGCATGGGCCTGGAGCGCCATATCGGCGGCGAATTCCCGCTTGCGCTGCGCGGCGCTGTCGAACCCCACGGGTCCACCGATGTCTTCGTCGCGGTCGTCGCATGCGGCCTTTGCTGTGGCGTCGCGCGCTTCGGTCACCGCTCGGCTGTAAAACTGGCCCGCACCATAGGCGGAACCGACGAATGATCCGACAATGCGCTGCATGTGGATCTGCATGGCCCGTTCGCCAAGGCCTTCGTCGAGCGCCGAAGCCGTTTCGATGATGAGTTTTTCGTGGAGGTCGCGGATACCGTCGCTGTCGAGAACCGGGAGGCCAAAGCTTTCCGAGATGAGGGAAGCCTGAGCCGCATCGGGGCAGGCGAGCCGGATCATTTCGAGGGTGGTTCCTTTACGGAGAGGAACGACGCGGGCGCTCCGGCGGGAATTGGCGTTCTTGGTCATGGTATGTCCTATCCTTCTGTTCCCGAAGCTCGAACCGGCTCCGTGCCGGCCCTCCCTCGGGCGCGGAACAAAAGAACCAGCGGAATGACGGGCGCTTCAAGGTCCGGTCGGACCGAAGTCGAGCATGGCAGGTTTGCGGCCAAGCAGGGCTCTCGAGCCTGGCGCGGGACGCGGGCCTGCCATGTCGAGACCGGCTCGATCCGGCCGCAACGCGGCGCGGCACGCGGCCTTGAAGTGAACGGCCGCCGGTTCAGGACCGCAGCCAGACCGAGGGAGGTCCGGCACTGCCTCGATATCGACACGGAAAACGAGCGACAGGCGGTGATGACCAATTGCCTGATCCTGCGCACTTGTCTTGATTCATCGACGTCAGAGCCATCGACATCCAAACGGCCGCCCACCTGACGGGCATCTCAGCCGCATCGAAGGTCATCGGCTTCTCTCTCACCATCGATGAAGACGCCGCGCCGATGCCGGTTTCAATCCAATAATGCGGCACCGCCGTGCAGGACACCGGCAGACAGTCAGTCCCACGGTTTCACAGCGCTGATACTGCGCACCGATTCGGGTACGAGGAGTTGGCTCAGCCGTCAGGCCGGCTGGCTTGACCGCGACAAGATTTCCGGACGCCACTGTGCGATAATCGCTTCGATCTCGGCACGATGTTCCGTCGGATACGTCGCGTTGCTTTGGCGTGCAAGCCAGGAAAAGACCGTTGCCATATCGGTGGCGATCCTAGTGTCGACAGCGAAGAGATCGGTAATGTCAAACCCGCCCAGGCTTTCGGCGTTCCACCACGCCAGGAGGAAATTGGCGACCCGGCGCGCTTGGTGGGTGTCGCTCTGAGCCAGCGTCAGGAGTCTCTGCAAAGCTGCCCAGGTCAGCTCGTCCATGTCTATTCCTCCGACGGTTTCGATCAAACTATCTCAACATCGGTCCGATTGCACGGTTTACTCGCTTTGGACCTTCGCACATCTCAAGAACGCCACAGCCAATGCGGCGCGTTCGCGATCGACGTGGAGATCCGCCGCGCGGTGCCCCGACGGACGCCGGCACCAGCGTCCGGCTGGCGCCTGGCAGGTGGGACAGGGCGCACGCGTCACCGGATGATCCGGCCATGTTCGGTTGCACCGATTGCAGCGGAACCTCTTCTTCTGAAAGCTGCGGTCTGCTTTCGGCGTCAAGCCGACGATCACCGGCATCGCTCACATTTTTGAGGAAGATGCTTCCGAGGCGCAACCCCCTCGGCCCGAGTTGACGCGCATGCTTGACGACCTGCGCGCGGGCGACGTGGTGACGGTGACGTGCCTTGATCGGCTTGCCCGATCCAGGCCCGACGTTTTGGCGATCGCGGTGCGGATCAAGCAGGCCACTGCCGGCTTGCGTTCGCTGGCCGAGCCGTGGGCCGATACGACAACGCCGGACGGAAGATCGATGCTGACCGTATTGGCCGGCATCGTGGATTTCGAGCGTGGTTTGATCGCAGAGCGCACCAGCGCCGTTCGGACTGCTGCCAGGGCGCAGTGTGTGAAATGCAGGCGGTCGTCGGTGCTCTCGGACGAACATATCGCTCAAGCGCAGAAACTCATCGACCAGAAAAACAAGCCCATAGCAAAAGTCGCTCGGTTCCTAAGCGGGCATCGCTCCACGCTTTACCGGGCTCTTGATGGCTGACGACCGGAATCGACCCCTTTGTCGCCGTTCGGAATGCTTCCGTCACTTCCAGAAACCTGCCGCTAGGGCTTGAACTGGCGAGGTAGATACCACCTCAGCTTTTATCCGTTGAAGATTGGCAGCCGGACGTGGATGGAAGCCGTGACGGCCAAAAATATGAAAAACGGCAGGAGCGATAAGGCTGTCGCAATGATGGCGATTTTCACAGAGACGTACTTCTTGCAAAGTATCTGCGAGTTACGCCACACTTGGCCGACAAGATCTTCTCGGAAACGCTCTTCGCTGCAGTCGAACAGTTCGGACCGGTAATTCACCTCGGTCCTGTTCTGAATCTCGACGAAATACACGAGGCTGCCTTGCCCGCCTTTCACATCGGGAAAATTGGCCCGGTAAAGGAAAACATAGGACACGAGCAGTCCGGCCACGGCAAAGAAACCGGGAACGGTCACGAACCACAATTTCAGATCGGGTGTAGAAACGTTCAACGCACCCACAGCGAGGATGACTGTGTTCACCCCGAACAACGCATTGATGCGCGCCTCAATGCGCGGAAAGAATCCAAGCAATCGATCCAGCTGACGCTCAATCGTCTCAATGTCATTCATACACTCCCTCCCACAGCGTTCGATTTCGATCGGTCCTCGTGCTCTCCAAGCGGACATGAACGCATAGATCTGCAGCAAAGCGTTCCTTCATTGAAGACATGCTTCCAGTACTCGGCGAGTGCTACGCGTCGTAATCGCTCCGTAAAGGCCAGCTCAACCAGGAGTTTGCGCTTGGGACAATCCACACGGAGAATTTTAACCTGGCGGCCACGCGCACGATGAAGGCAGCCGCGCGGACAGATGGCCCGCCCATTGATGGGGTGGCCCTTCTTATCGAATAGGCGAAGCCTTGAATCCGTCACCCAGCTAGGCTCGTCGAGCCGCGCTGCAGCATATTCTTCCTCGACCCCAGCTTCGGCGGCCAGAGCCAGTGCGCGTTCGTGGTGCCGCCCTGCATCTCCATGATCAAGTGCATGCCCTGGCGGCCAGATGCGCGTGCGTTCGGCAACGCCTTGGCAGGCGAGAAACTGGCGCAACTGTTCCCACCACTGCGCGGCTTCCGTCGCCGAGCACACGTCGATGTACCGTAGTCCGAGACAGAACGTCTGGTCCCACTGAATGTGACGTTCGGGGCACCGGGCTGGCAGGTCAGTGCCTGGCGTTTTTTCGCTCACCCTCGGTTTCGGATCTCCGAAGATACGGAGATGAAGGCCGTTTTTGACCCACGGCGTCTTAGGGACACGGGCATGTCCAATCAATGCATTATTGTCGACCACCTCAATGGAGAACCAGGCTGGCGCGGCGTCAGCCAGGTAATGCGTAGCTGATTTCACCTTTGATCATGAGCTCGCATTGGGGTGAGCGCTTCTGGCTCGTGGGCGCGCATCGGGTCAGGCTGCGCACCACTGACGATATAGGGCGACGGCATGGTGCCCAGCAGCAATTCTGCCGTTTCCGCATCCAGATTTGAGACCACACGATCGCTCGAGAAGACCTCGCGTATGTTGGCCGGCGACACCTTGTAAGCATCTTCCCCTAGAGCGGTTTGGGTCCCATCACACCGTCTTTGCTCCGTCTCCGAAATACAGGTCGCCCGACTTGCGGCCGCGCGGACGCTCGCCGCGCCGCGCAGTCCGAGCCGGCAGATAGGGGTAGTCCCGTAGTCGAGCCCAATAGCGAGGCCGAGATCATCCGTCCCCGGCAGCATTTCCCGGCAAAGCTCGAAAGACGACCGCAAACCAGCGGCTGCGCTAACAGCCTTCTTCATGGTCGCTATCGGATCGGTTTCAATCCGGTCGCCCTCCGCGAGCAGGCCATGAATGCAGTCACCGATGTAGCGGACCTTGCGCCCTCCGAAATCATCGCGCAGGACAGCGCCCATTTCCGCGCGAATGACGTGAAGATTGGCGACGGCCTCAGCAATTCGTCCCGTGGCGATCGCGTTGTCGATGTAAGGGGTGAAATTATCGACGTCGGCGAAGATCGAGGCCAAATCCATCCGCACGGCATTGCTCGGTGGGTGCTCCGAATAGACCAGATCCTTCAGCGGCGGCTCCTTGTGATGAAACCTGAAAACGGCTTCGCCGGTGTCTGCAGTTCTTTGAGCATTGAGGCTTTCCACCACAGACGCATAAGCCTTCTCGAGCCTTGCATTGCCACTCCGCTGCATGTTCACAGTGATGACCTCGTCGTGCAGGTACTGGCGTTCGATGTCTTCCGTGAGCACGACTCTTTTCGTTAGGGGATCAGGAGTCTGGCCCAGAACCGCAGCAGCGCGAGGACTGAGATTCAGGCCTTCATAATCGCCAGTAGCCAGCTTGGCGGCATGATTGGCGGGGCTCCCGACAAAGAGTGGTTCACGTTCATCGCTCCGGCCTGAATCGATCGCAACGGCAGGACCGCTGTCGATGCCGATGCATACGCGCGTTTTAAAATCGGGATGAGCATCGCCGAGGCGTTCGACCATCTCCCGGAAGGCCGCCGCGAAAGTGACCGCAACTCGGACCCGCTCACCTTCATTCTCCGCTCCTAGCGGGGCGAGCACTACAGCATGCAGCCTGGCGCCGTGGAAATCGACCCTCTGCATTTCGAACTCATCAATGAGTTCGTCACACCCGCGGTAATGCGCATGCAGGAATTCGAGCGCACGCCGGTGGCTCGCCTCCGTTTCTCGTCCGGCATCCGTCAGTGCATCGTTGAAATCAACGAGGTTGGCATAGACGTGAACGGCGTGCGTCGTGATAGCTCGATTGCGAGGAATATCGACCAGCGCTGCTTGCACTGAAACGTCTTGGAAAGACTCTTTCTGCATTCGGGCTTTGGCGAGAAATGTCTGGAAGTCCTCCACTTTGATGTCGCCTTGCGGAACGCTCGTTATGAAGTCCCGAATTCTCGCCCGGGCACGATCCTCATTCCATGCCATAGTTTGCACCTCTCTGTTGATCGCGAATCGCCGAGTGAGTGTGATCAGTTGGCAGGAACGTTAGCAGAACATCATTACTATAAACAGGCTGCTCGTCAGTGGGTGCTGCGGACCTGTGGATGATTGACTGCGGATAGCAGTCTAGCCGTTGAACGGCCCCCATTCATTGATGTGATTGCGAAGGATGTTGCAGGCGGGCGCCATACGCGCAGCCGCGTCCTTGCCAGGCTCATAATTGTACGGAATCGTCGTTATCCCGCTGAGATCACTGGGCAGCTTAACCTTATCTTCGCGGGGCTCCATAAGGATCGCTCGTTTGCGGCCGAGGCGGCCCATGAACAGTCCGAGTTCGAACACGACATTGTCGCGGGGCGCCGGCCAGTTTTTCCCTCGGAAGAGTGTCAGGTCGTCGCTATGGGCTACCGCGATTGCGAAATCGGACTCGTCAACCGCGCTCTCGAGGGATTCGAGCGCATAGCTAGTGGCCCTGAATACGCCATCGGTCCACAAGGTGATGAGGAAGGAGTCGTGGGCGAGCGAGTTCTGAATGATCCGTGCGACGGGAAGAGCCTCCGCCGATGATATAATGAAGACCCGAATACTATCGCGATGCTGCCCAACGAGTCTGTTGCGCTCGAGCAGGCGGCGAGCCAGCGTCTTCGCTATGGACCGATAGATTTCCGGATACCGCGCCGCAAGTTCGGTGACGATATCGTGCGACAACTTTCCGAGGAGCGAACCTTCCGTTGCTATAACGCTTGCCGAGCGGCGTTGGGTAGGCTCAATCAGCGCCATCTCTCCGACATGATCGCCTCTGCCGCGCATTGCCACATCACGACCGTTGACCTCGACTTTAAACGCTCCCGCGATGATTAGAAACAGGTCGTTGTCATCCGCACCCTGCGTGATGAGCGTCTCGCCTTCGGTGACTTCCAGGAGCTCAATGCGGTCCGCGATTTCTGCCGCAAGGTCTCGATTTCCACCGACCATGGCTTGCTGCATCATCGCGTCGATGAGGTTGCCGCGACCGATGTCGCCTCTGAAACGGTCGCCAATTGCAGTCATTTGAACGATCTCCAATAGGTTGAGGAATATATCTCATCTTTATTGTGTTGATCCCACTGCCACTTACGCCAGATATTCTCTCCCTTTGATCCTAACTTCTGACCGTCATTGAGATAGTCGTAGACGTGCTTCGTAATCCAGGTGGGATTGTCGGCGTTCAGTGACGTCAGCTTGGCCGCCAAGTTTGGTGCATTTCCGATCCAGACGAGATCATTGTCCCCCCGAACCCCTGTCCGGGCCACGCGGACTGTGGAGGTGTCTATGCCAACGACATGACGAATCTTGCAATCCGTCTTCCAGTTTTTCTGAAGCTCCGTCTGCACGATGTTCTTGACTGCATAGTTTATCTCAAGAGCGCAGGCGACAGCGTCGTTCCTTTGGCTCTGTGATATGAAAACGCTCATTACCCGGTCGCCGTCGTACGACACAATCGATCCTCCGCGATTTCGGATGAGGCGGGAAGCGGCATAAAGGAAGGTTTTGTAAACTTGTCCTGCAAACTCCCATTTCTTTTTCTCGACCAGATTCGTCGAAGCATCTAGGTCAGCATATAATATCGTGGCTGTTTTAAACTGAACCGCATCGTTGCTCATCTTAAGATCGCTCGCGGCGGGAACGACAAGGCCGTCGCGCACAGCCCAAGCCGAGCCGAACGTGTCCTTGGAGTTATTTCGGATGTCGTCGGCGACGCTCATCTCTTTGTCGTGCCTATCGGGATTGAATTAGTCAAATTTGGTTCACAGAGAATCATCGTTCACCCCGGTGCAGAAGTTACGGTGCATTGCCATTGCAGTGTAGCGGAAACCTAAATAGGCTGCTTCCTTAGCTTTTACGCCCAAAAGCAGTCGGTCAGAAAACCACCCCATTACGGCCGTTGGGCGGTGCCACTTAGCGCTGATAATCAGTGCCAACTAGCGATCAAAGCCACAGAATTCATCATCAGAAAGGCGGTTGGGTCCTTTCCTTAAGTAGCGCAAGCAGTTCGCCGAACATACCGGCCTTGCGCCGGACCAGAATACGCCGCCGGGCTCATCCCAACGCCGGTGATATATGTCTCGCCGACGGTCTCATAGTCGCAGTTGTTGCTGTCCCAGTCCTCATCCTGGAGGGCGAGGCGACAAGCTGCTTCGAGGCTTGAGCCTCAGATGTGCGCTGGCGATAACAGGGATGACGATAGGTGGTTTCGATCGTATAGAGCGGCATCCTGCCCTCCTTTGATAATGACGGGACGGCGACTTGGAAATCAGGCCGCCAGTTCCCGGACAGGATCCAGCCGCGCGATCAGCATCGCGATGGCGCGGTCCTGGCGCGCGAGCTTGCGCGACAGGGCATCGATTTCGGGCTGGCGTTCGGCAGTGAGTGCGGCCAGGTTTGAGCGATATCGCTCAAGGAACCCGGAGGGTTCGGGCGCTTTTCCATGCCGATAACCGGAATGCTTGCGACCGAGGGTCGGGATCAGCGAAGCCATGCGCCGCCAGATCTGGCGCTCGATTATATCGAGCTGGTGTTGAGTCTGGCGGCGAGCCTCTTCCATGCACAACAGCCGCCTCTGCAGTTCCAGAGGGAAAGCCATCAGGGCGCCCTCCTTTGCCAGCCGATGAAACTGGACGGGCCGTCATAAACCGCGTGCCGAGCGGGATCGATCACGAAACCGAACCGGCCCATCTTGTAGTCTGCCTCCGGCACGAGAAAACGGCGTTCCTCAGCCGCCTCCCCGCGCCGCCCGCCCATTGTGGCGACGACCTCCACGAAACCTTTCTTTTGCTCCGAGCTGATGGCGGAGATCACGATCCAGTCGGCGGCATGCTGAACCTCAAAGGCACGTTGATCTTTGGTGCGGGAGTCACCAGGAGCCAGGGTATTGCCAGTCAGCTCCTCCCACGCATCAGGCCAGGAGTCCTTAATTGTGCGCTCGGCGTGACGGCGCTCATATGCGGTGAAGAGATGCGGAAATGTGAACGAGACGATCGCCCACTCGGCATCTTCTTCGTACCAGCCGCCAGCGGAGCGCAGCATGGGATGCACCTCGCGGTTCCGCTCTGCCGAAAGCTTGAAACCACCATGCCCCGCCGTCGAGTGAGCGGTTACGCCTTCGGCGTAGAGTGTCGCTCCCTGCGAAAGCCCCCATGGCGTGTTGGCGGACGAAAAGATGTCCTTCCGGCCGAGGGCGCGTTTTTCCCGCTGGTGCTCGGCGTTTTCCTGGACCTTCAGATGGAATGCCGCTTCATCAGCCAGTTCGCCGGAATGGCCATAAAAATCCGAGCGCATCCATTCCCGGATCGGACGGCCAATGCGCCAGCCGCTGGCAAGGAAGTATTTGCCTTCGCGGCCCGGGACCATGGCGAAGGCGGTCTCACCGACCAGCGCCACCAAAAGCCCGTCGGCGCTGCGGCCAAACAAAACCCCTGGCGAACCGGGGGTAGCATCAGGTTTGGCGCTCGAGGAAGAGTGAACGCTCATGCCACCCTCCCCTCGACAACATCGGCGGCGACCGCGTCCGCTGTAACGTCGTCCAGCACGGCATTGGGATAGCCATGGCGCGAAAGCCATTCCTCGGCCGCCGCGCGGTGCGGTGCGAGATGCACGAGTTCGGCATTGTCACCGGCCCGGTCGAAGACGCGAACAGAGCCGGGTACGGGCCGTTCCACCACGGTAAATTGCAGCGTGGTGTCTACCGAGAAGCTGCGATGAACGCGGATTGCGATGACCCCGCCAGACCCGAAATCTGCCTCATGCAACGTAAAGCCCGCCGGCGGCGAGTAGGTCGGACGGCTCCGCGGGGGTTCTTTCTGGATCAACCGGCCTTTGCTGTTGTTGTTCCTCCAGGCGGCGAGTTTCCTGGTGAACCGTTCGGGGGGACGCGGGGTTCCGTCGCTCCAGGCAACGATGGATCCGATGGGAGCGTCTTCAAAGATCGAGTGTGCGGACATGATGTCCTCCGGATATTGAAGGGAAAACGAAGCCGCCGCCGGTGGTAAACCGGCGGCAGCGGTACGAAGGAAAAAGAAACAGGTGCGGCTATTCGGCGGCTTCGCGGAAACCTGCTTCGTAGTCATCAGCATTGTGGCCATGAACCGGCTCGCCGCTGGTATCGTCTTCGAGCGCAGCGTGCTCGGACGCGCCCTCGTCCTCGGGCTCTTCCGCGACTTCGTTCTTCCTGAGCCAGGCCGAGAGCTTTTCCGGATCGGGTGCAAACAGCGCTGCCTGATGAACGAAGCGTTCCGCCTGGAAATGCTCGACGAGAGCTGCCCGCGTGTCCTTCACCCGCTGGCGCGGCAGGATCGACGTGCCCTTGCACGAGGCTTCCAGAGCCGGACGCGAGAGGCACGACAGGAATTCGTCCGTGCCCATATTCGGCAAGAAGTTGTCGGCGCCGATGATATTTCCGGCGACCCGGGCGACGACGCCGCTGTCCGATCGGTTTTCGCGACACGACAGGACGTCAACCAGCAGGGAGCGCACGGCGATCCGCAGCGTCTCCATGTCGAATTCGAGCTTGCCATCCTGATCGAAGAGGCGCGCGGCATGTTCACCAAGACCAACGGCACCGTAAAAGGAGACGTCACGCTTTCCAGACGCGACGGAAACGTTCTGGCCGGCAAAAGCCAGAACCAGCAGCGCCATCAGCGTGTCGTCCTCGATCGGGGCGCGAGACAGCGCCTCGTGCAAGGCGTCAGTGCGCAGGTCGCCAATCATCTCCATGCCCTTCCGGGTGACGTCGGGTCGGGTGTTGACGATCGGTGCACCATCATCGGAGCCGGGATGCGCATCCTTCCCGCCCCTGGGCTTTTTGGCTTCGGGCATGCGGTAAGCCACCGACTGCACCTTGCCGTCGCGGTCGAGATACATCGCGGTGTGGTCAGATTTGCTCGCTTTGCCGTAGACACGCTCGGCTTTGGGGGGCAGCTTCGGCTCGCCCCATTGGCCGGCCTCCACAATGGACCCTCGTTTGGGCAGATTAGCCGTCATCCACTCCTGCTGAGCTCCGAGAAACGCCTCGACGTCGGTCGTATAGCGGCTGTCCTCATCTGCCGGCGCGAAAAGGTCTTCCACCCAGGCGATGCCATAGGCCTGCGCCAGGTCATCGTCGAAGCTCGCATCGCGGGCATACATGCGCGTTTTCTGAAGGCCCTGCGCAACGCTCCACCACGATACCTGCGGGTCGGCCTTCGAAGGCTTGTGTTTTTTCCAGACCTCTTTCTGCTCATCGAGGGCCGCCGATGCGATGGTTCGCAATTGCCCCTCATTGGGCATGTCGCCTTTGGCCATGTGATCGAGCATGGCAGGCAGCACATTGGCGAGCAGGCGCAGCTTTCTGATCTGGCGGATCGGCAGAGCGAGCGCGACGGCAATCGCCTCTTCGGTCCAGCCAAGAGCGACGAGCCGTTCGATAGCGCGCCACTGGTCGACAGGATTGAGGTTCTCGCGAGCGATATTCTCGACCATCGAGCGCAGGGCGCCGCCGTCCTCGGCGGGCTCGCCGACCAGAACCGCGATCTCTTCCAGACCCGCGACGATCGCCTGCCTGATACGGCGATGGCCAGAGTGGATGACATAACCATTGCCGCCATCAGTCTGTGGCGCCACGACCGGCGGCTGCACAATGCCAACGGCCCGGATCGTCGCCAGCAACAGCGCGTCCGATTGCGGACTCGATTTGGTGCGGCGGGCCCTGTCGGGATTCTCCACGAGCGAACGCGGATCAATCAGCTTGATTTCCATGGGGATGCTCCTCTTGACGAACCGGCACCGCGCCGGTCCTTTTTCGTCTTCTTCTCGAAGACATCCCCCGGCCCGCGGAGCGGGCAGGCCGGGGCAATTGCGGGCGAGCATCCCTGCCCGGCTGGCCGAGCGGGGCTTAAAGCCCTGCGCAGGACGACGGGCCGGGATCGCGATGGCGGCGATTGAGCACCAGCGTCAGCGGCCTACCCGCTCTGCGAGCGGGCTTGCTTCTTCCGTTTCCTCCCAGCCTCTCTCTATTCCATCTTGAATGCCGATCATTCTGACGCTATATTGCGTCATATTGGATGTGCGGAATTGGAGGTAAGCGCCATGGGACTTGCCCAATATGCTGACGATGGTCTTTTTTCGCCACGCAAGATCGCTGCCGCTTTGCGGACGACGAGCGAGGAAATTGCGCGGACGGCCGGACTTGGCAAGGATGCGATCCAGCGCAAGGATCGTATCAGCTCGGACAAGACACAGCGTCGGCTGCGCGAGATGACCGAGATCGTCAATAAGGTCGAGCCCCGGTTTGGCTCGGCACTGATGGCTTACGCATGGTATCGATCCGAACCTCTGCCGGGTTTTTCGGGCATGACCGCCATGCAGCTGGTCCGTGACGGCCGTGCCGACGAGGTGCTCGATTATATTGACGCGGTCGACGCCGGCGTGCACGCATAGGCCACGGGTGCGATACGAGGGACAACTCTACCGGGCGCTCAACCCGATCTTCGCCAGCGAGCCGATGTCGGGCCGCGGCGCGCAGCTCTATGGCGGACGCTTCAATCGCAAGGGAACGCCAGCGCTCTATATGTCCTTGTCCGTCATGACGGCACTGCGCGAAGCCAATCAGGCCGGCAACCTGCAACCCACAACGCTGGTTTGCTATGACGCGAGCATAAAAAACGTGTTCGACTGCCGTGACGAGGCGGCGATGCGGGCTGAAGGAATGACGATGCCGGCGCTGAGCGATTCAACCTGGCGCGATCAGATGAAGACAAGTGGCGAGGCAGTCACGCAGGCTTTTGCCCGACGGCTTGCAGCAGCCGGCTATCATGGTCTGTTGGTTCGCAGCTTTGCTGCGGGTGCAACGGCTGACGATCTCAACCTCGTCCTATGGCAATGGAGCAGCTCCGCGCCCTGCCGCCTGACCCTGATCGATGACGAAAACAGGCTTTCGCGATAACACCCAAAAAGGCTGGCGTTAAAAGTCGCACACCACACGAGCGGACAATTGCGACAGCAAAGCGAGCGGCAAGAGCCGCAAGCGCACTGACAGGACGTCCGATCACGGGCCGAGCTTCGCCGCCTCACTGACTGGAATAGATGGCTGCCGCTTGCGCCTTGCTGGCGACTTCCAGCTTTCTCAGAATTTCCGAGACGTGGTAATCGACAGTTCTTTTAGACGAACCGACGATGATGGCTATGTCGGCGTTGGATTTTCCTTGCGCGATCCACCCCAGTATCTCCATCTGCCGCGACGACAACCTGTTCAAATACGGGGCTCCGATGACGTCCGCCCGCGGGATACCCAGGACCGCCGCGCGGGTGACCGCGACCTGGCCGATTATCTGGATGGCATATGCGTCGCTCCGGCTCCTGGAAGCATCCGCGAATGACAGGGCCGTTATCGCGCTCAGGCTCCCTGGACGCTCATCCAGCGCCGCGGTCGCCCCGCTGATAATTCCGGTGCTGGCGATATACTCGCCATAGGTCGAATGAACGGAAGACGCCCATTGCGCAGAGGTCCAGACCATTGGCCGCCCGGGCCGCCCAACCGCCATCTCAAGCAAGGGGTCTTTCTCCACCCATCCCTCATCGGCGTACCGCGCCAGATCCGCGCCGCTCCAGTTGGTGAGGGTGGGCTCGGACATGAACTCGCGGCGGTCCTTTTTGCGGAACGAAAGATTGTAACTCTGGAAGCCGAAACGTTCGATGCTCTGCTGGACAACCCGCCGCAGTTCCACCTCAGTCTCCGCCGCGCAGATTGGAATATTCAGAAGTCATTATCCGGCCATTCACGGCATCCCGTCGAGCGGACACCCGGCCGCACCGGGGTTGTATGAGTTATGGGTTCAGTATCGTCGTCATGACGCAATCGGAAATTTTGCAGAGCGCCTGCTGGGACACCAATCTCCGCTCGAGCTATCCCCCATCGAATGATGACCTGGCGCAGCTGCTGTCGATCGTGTTGCAAACCTATGACTCCGTATCAGCCTACGGGATCGCCATTAAGCCTATCCTGACAGAGTGGAATGCGCCGTGGGCGGCCCTGCTTCGGCTGAACGAGGATGGAAATCTCGTGTGCGCGTTCTCAACCGATGAATCGCTGATCGGACGAATTCAGAGCGTTGAAATGCCCGTAACCAATCTGTTCGGCTCCGCCATCAGGCCCGACATGGTCGAGCACGACGCCGCGTCCAGCATCTTTCGAAATCTGACGGACTGTCATTGCCGGACGCCGATCGCCTATTTGACGATCGAGCATGGAAAGGAACGCTTCCTGATTCTGCTGGCCGGCCTTGAGGGAGGGAAACCCTTCCGCATCGAAACCTGCCAGGCAACGATGGCGGGAAGCCTGCTCGCGAGCGCGAGGACCATGGAAATGTTGCATCAAAGCCGCCGGGAGCGGACAGAGCTCGAACACCGCCTCGCGGAGCTTCAGGCGCGTCAGGATGAACTGCATCTGAAGGCGAGCCACGATGATCTGACCGGACTGCCCAATCGCAGTTTTACACGGACGTTGGTCGAAAAACGGCTCTCCCACCGAGGCCTTGAAGGGCGGCTGGCGCTGGCGTTCATCGATCTCGACGATTTCAAGCGCGTGAATGATACATATGGCCATAGCGTCGGCGACGAGCTTTTGCGGAACGTTGCCGAGCGGCTCCGAGCCGGAACTCGGGACTCGGATATTTGTGGCCGCATCGGTGGCGATGAGTTCGTCATCTGTATCGACGATCCCCATCGGCCGATCGACGCGGCAGCGATCTTTTCCCGCATTTCCGAACTGGTCGGCCGGCCCTTCGAGATAGAGAACCAGTCGATCTCATGCTCCGCATCCATCGGTGTTGCGCTCTATCCCCAACAGGGCACAACTTTCGAAGCGCTTCTTCGTGCGGCGGACACAGCCATGTATCGCGCCAAGAAAAGAGGGAAAGGCGGCCTGTCGATCGGCGAATAATGGCCGGCAAGGCTGAAGCCGCTGGGCTTCTCAGATAGAAGCAAATGGGCATTTCGCGACTTCCTCCTTTCCTGGGGGAGCTGATCGAGCCAAGTGGCTCGACAAGCCAGTGGCTTCGGCCGCTCAATCATCGTCTTAAGCTTGTCGAGGGGTTGCCGGGAGACGCGGCCTGGCTAGGCCGCGATTGCGGGGGCCTCGTCAGGGCTTTCGACGTCCTTCGCCAGAGCTTCCTCGACCTCAGCAAGTTGTCGGCGCTTTTCCTCCAGTTCGTCGGCAAAGGCGAACGCGCCGCCTTCGCCCCGCGACTGATAGGATGTCAGTCGGCGGCGCGCATCGGCCAGTCGCTGACGATAGCGTTCCTGTTCGTCCTCGAAGCCGGACAAGGCCCGCTCGATCCGGGAGATCGCGCCGAGCGGCGTGACGGTGATCGCAAGCTCGATCTCGTGTTCCACGCCGGTCCGGAGCAGCATTGTGGAATAGCGATAACCGTCCTTGCCGAAGCGTTCGCCGGAATATTCAAGCTCGAAGCCGCCGATCGACGCGATGATGCACTCGCCTTCTTGCTGAAGTTGCACGAGGGTGAGGATTTCCTTCATGAGCGCCCTCCCCGCTTTCTTGCGTTCATCGTGGCGCTTGCCTCCCACAATCATGGAGAATGGATCTCCGCCGGTTAGAACCAGACGCTCGATGTCCTGACCGATCTCAGAAATCCGCCGCGCGGCATATTCAATGTCGCGCTCGGCGTCGCGAAGCTGCCTGCGAACAGCATGCTGATCATCGATATGGGCGGCCCGCAGACGCTCCAGCCGAGCGATATCGGCTTCAAGCCCCGCCTTTTGCATCAGGCGCTGATCGCCCGATGCAATGGCCTTGGCCATGGCGAACTGATTGGCCTGGCCTTCGCCCATGTCCTCGAGCCGCCGGATCGAGGTGTCCCCGGAGAGTGCTGCCGCAATGAACCGGGCCTTGCGCTCGTTGTTTTGCCACATGGTGGCGTCGAGCGAGCCTTCGGTGGCATAGGCGAAGATATCGACCTCTTCATGCTGATTGCCTTGCCGTACAATCCGACCCTCGCGCTGCTCGATCTGTGAAGGCAACCAGGGCACGTCGAGATGATGCAGCGCCTTCAGGCGAAGCTGGGCATTGACGCCGGTGCCCATCGTTTCGGAACTGCCGATCAGGAAGCGAATCTTGCCGGCGCGAACGTCGCCGAACAGCCGCTGCTTGGCGTCCGACTTCTTGTAGTCCTGCATGAAGGCGATTTCGGACGGCGGTACGCCGAGCCGGATCAGTTCTTCGCGAATCCAGCGATAGGCCGAGAAGCCGCGTGTCTTCTCGACATTGATCGTGCCGAGATCGGAAAAGATCATTTGCGCTGCGCCTGTCAGCTCAAATGGCTTGCCGTCCGGGCGAGCATAGGTGTTGTCAGCCGTTTCCCGCCAAATCCGGTAGGCGTTCGAGATGAGATTGTTGAGCTTGTTGTCCGGTTCGTTATTATTGTCGGCCTCGACCAGGCGCAGGTCGATCGCTGCATGGCGGCCATCGGTGATGACGGAGAGCAGGATATCGTCACCGGGCTCGGCCGGCCCTTCGCGTTCCTCGATCGCCTTGATGCGCGCATCCAGTACCATTTGATAGTGCTTGAACGCCTGCGTGGGCTTCGAGGTGATGATCTGACGCTTGCCGGTCGCGATCGCCGGCACCTTCACATATTCCGCAAGATCCACCGGCATTACGACATCTGCGAAGGACCGGAACATCGCGATCAGTTCGGGAACGTTGACGAAGCTGGCGAAACGGGAAACCGGCTTGTATTTGCCCGAGGGCTGGAGCTCCAGTTCGGTAGTCGTATCACCGAAAGTCGAGGCCCAGGCGTCGAACTCGTGCAGACCGCGCTCCATCAGGGCGGCATGATCCATGAGCCGCTGCACCGTGAACATCTCGCCGAGCGTATTGGTGATTGGCGTCCCGGAAGCCAGGACAAGCGCCCGGCCCGGGTTTTTCGTCTCGATGAAGCGCGATTTAACGTAGAGATCCCAGGCGCGCTGCGAGCCGTTCGGATCGACCCCCTTGAGTGTTGACATATTGGTGGCGAAGCTGAGCTTGCGGAACTCCTGGGCCTCGTCAACAATGACCTGATCGACGCCGATCTCGGCGATGGTCAACAGATCATCCTTTCGGGTCGAGAGTCCCTCCAGCCGTTCCTGCAACCCCTCCTTCAGCCGCTCGAGGCGCTTGCGCGAAACACGATCCTCATCCTCGACCTTCAGCAGGAGGCTTTCGTAGAGTTCCAGCTCGTCATGGATCATCTGCTGCTCGAAGGCGGAGGGAACGCCGATGAAGCGGAAGGCTGAATGGGTGATGATGATGGCGTCCCACGTCGCAGTCGCCGCGCGCGACAGAAACCGGGCGCGCTTGTCCTTGGTGAAATTCGTTTCATCGGCGACAAGGATGCGGGCATTGGGATAAAGCGCGAGGAATTCGCGCGCGACCTGCCCCAGGCAGTGACCGGGGACGGTGAGCATCGCCTTGGAGATCAGGCCGAGACGGCGCTGTTCCATGATGGCGGCTGCCATGGTCATCGTCTTGCCGGCGCCAACAGCATGGGCAAGATAGGTCGCGCCATCCGAGATGATGCGCCAGATGCCGCGTTTCTGATGACCATAAAGAACAAAGGCGCCGGAGGCGCCTGGAAGCTGGAGATGGGACCCGTCGAATTTTCTAGGGGCGATGTTGTTGAAGCGGTCATTATAGATCCGCGCCAGTCTGTCGGTCCGATCGGGATCAGACCAGATCCAGTTCTGGAAAGCGATCTTGATCTTGTAGAGCTTCTCCTTGGCCGCCTCGGTGTCCACGACGTTAAGAACGCGCTTCTCGCTGTCGCCATCCTTGACCGTGTCGAAGATCTGCGGCACGCGGCTATTCAGCGCGTCCGCCAGCAATTCGCCGGCATGGCGACGATCCGTTCCCCATTCGGAGGTGCCGGCCGCCAGATAGCCGAGTTGCCGCGCATCGACCGTCCACGACGCCAGTTCCGGCATGTGATGGATCTTGATATCGGCGTTCATCGTCTCTTTGACAAAGGCGACGACATCGGCCGCCGGTATCCATGGCGCTCCGAGACGCGCGGTGATGTCGGAAGGACGAAGGTCGGCAGGCTGGACACCTTGCAGCGCCGAGACGTTGCGCTGATAGGCGGGATCGAGCGCCGCCGCGGCCTCTGCTGCCTTCAGCTTGTCGCGGACACGGCCGGACAAATAGGCATCGGCCATCTGCCATGAGCCATCGGCCGGGTTCCGGTAAATGGCGCTGCCCAGCTCTGCGACGACATCTTTCGGGTCACGATGCAGAAGTTCGGCGATGTGATCGATATCGACGCGTCCATGTTCGTTGAGGACGACCGCGAGCGCGTCGGTGGCGCTGTTGATAATCGGTGCGGCCGGAGGAGAAATCACGCGCTCCGTGAAGATCGGGCCGGGACGCGATGTGTCGGTATCGAGATCATAATCCTCGATCGACGCCACCAGCCAGCAATCGGGATCATCGAGGAACGGCTGGAGGTTGGGACGTCGATGGTTCTCGCGGGTCTCACCATCCGGGGCTTCCGTGATCGAAACCGTCGTGTGATTGATCGGCCCGAAGTCGCGGACAAAACTCGACCAGGCGATACGTAGCCTGACCTGGAGATCTTTCCACGGCCGATCCAGTTCCTGCGCCTTGAGGACTTCACGCACAGCATCGCGAATTGGGATCAGCTTGCGGATGATGTGGACATGCTTTTCCGAGATGCCATCGCCGCTGCGCCCCTTTCGCACCTTAACCGCGACTGGCTCGCCATCGACGACCTGCATCAGCCCGCGGACCTGGTCGAAGAAGAAGCTGCCTTCGCGGACATGGCGTTTCAACGGCAAATTGACAGGTGTGCCCTCGACTTCATACTCAAGCTCCAGATCGATTTCGGTGGGCTCGCCGTCGTATAGAGCTTCCGGAAGGAGATTGATGGCGGCGGCGAGCGTAGAAACGAGATCCCGGTCCTTGCGAGGCAGACATGTATAAGTCTCGCCGAACGGGCCGGAAGTAAGGGCATGCGTACCGAGCACGAAGGCCGGATGGCGCGCGAACCAGCGATTGATGCGGATAGCGCTTTCGTCTTCTATCGCTGGACGGATTTCGTCTATGTCGAGCCAGGCCTGATCGCCCTCCGGCTCGCCCACCTTGCGTTTGCGGAAGAACAGGATGTCGACGACCACATCGGTGCCGGCGTCTGAACGAAAACTTCCTTCAGGCAGACGGATCGCGGCGATGAGGTCGGCCGATTTTGCGATATGCTCGCGCGCCGAGCAATCGGCCTTGTCCATCGTGCCGGAACTTGTGACGAAGGCGGCCAGCGCCCCCGGCTTCAAGAGATCGATCGACCGCGCGATGAAATAATCATGCAGCACCAGCTTCATCGAGCGATATGCCCGGTCGGATCGGACGGTGCGATCCGAGAATGGCGGATTGCCGACGACGAGATCGAAACTTGCCGGAAGGTCGGTCCGGGCGAAGTCTCCGGTGACGATCCGCGCCCGTGGCTGCAACAGCCGGGCGATACGCGCCGTGACCGGATCGAGCTCGATTCCGGTGACCTGCGATACCGCACGCAGGCGTTCCGGCATGAGCGCCGGAAACAACCCTGTACCGATCCCTGGCTCGAGGACCCGGCCGCCGCGCCAGCCGAGGCGCTGAAGCCCTGCCCATATCGCCCGAACGATAAACTCCGGGGTAAAATGAGCATATTGGGTGCAGCGGGCAAGGGATGCATAGTCCGCCTCCGCAACCGCATCCTCCAGCGCCATACCGATCTCGTTCCAGCCCGTTCGGAATTCGACCTCGCCTGGGCGACGGAATACGCCGTTGGCAAGGTCGGAAGCGCCAAAGCCGGTGAAGCGGATCAATTTGTCCTGCTCGTCGCTCGTAGCGTGACGCTCCTCGGCCTCGATCTGGGCTGCGAGGCGGATGACGGCGATATTGTCCTGCGCCCTTTGCTTCCAGCCGCGGGCGAGACCACGGCTTCCGGAAAGATGGAAATTGGCACCTGGCGACAAAGGTACGGTACGTGGCGAAGATGATGGCATCTGAGGCGTGTGCATTGCAGGCGACGGCCCGGCCGGCGGAGGGTCGTCATCGAAGTCGTTTGCCGCAAAGTCATCGTCAAAGGCCGCGACGCCGAGACCAAAGCCCGATGAAAGCGTCGAATTGCCCAGAGGCGAGAGCGAGAACGGATCGTCATAGGACATAGGGGTTTCTCCTTATGTGGAAATGCGCAGAAGGTTCTGGCAGAGCGGATCTGCCAGAGGCTCGACAATGGGGATTGAGGGGGTTCAGCGAATGATCAGCGTGAGCGCGACTTCGGTCTCGCTGAGCTGGATGTTGAGGTGGGTCGCTCGCATATTGCGGTCAAAGAGCGGGATCAGCCGCTCGGCTTCGATAAACTCGATGCCGTCGTCACCGCCAAAATGGCGACGCTTGTAGTCCCACCAGTCGATATCGCCCTTGGGATGGCATTGCTCGGAATAGATGACGAGCGCCTGCTGCCCGTCAACCAGCTTACCGTTGGACATGAGGTAGACGCCTTCGTCCCCGACGAGCCACAATCCGGGCTTTTCGCCCTTACCGGGGCGAGAGCCGTAAAAGGGATTGCGGAAACCGTCATTGGCGGCGGCATCGGCAATTCCTCGCGCGATAACCTTGCGGACCGCAAGAATCGGGAAGGTGAACATGACAGCCTCCCCCGGTCACGCCGCGCGCCGCTCGGGCAAATGCCGCAGGTGAACCGGCAGCTTGGCCTGGATCTCGTCTTCAGTGAGTTCTTCCAGAAGCTTGAGGACGGTGCCGCCTCGACGGCCGTAGACCAGCACCGTGCGCTTGCCACGAAATTGGGGATGCCAACGATCACCCGCAAAGCCACGATATTCATCATGTGTGGCGCTCCAGGTGTGCTCAAGGCGCTCCTCATGCGTCATCGCCTTCACCGGCCAGCTCTCCCGCTCGACGATCGCGTCGCGCATTGCCACCGGTGAGCGCAGGTCAGTGAGGTCGCAATAGCCGTGGAAATAGCGGACCTTTCCGTCGATCCGCAGCGTGTAGAAGATGCTGGTGATCGTTTCGGTGAGGAATTCACGCATCGCAAACATTTCCCCGCGCATCCAGAGCGGCGGCAGGATGTCGAGCATGTAATCGTGCTCGACCTTGGCGATCTCGAACCATTCACCACGGAAGAGGGCGCTATCATCACTCTCCCAGCGATTGGGTCGCTGGCCATGGCGATCGAACATGCGGAACATCTGCCGGCGATTGGCGACGCCCTGATAGATCTTGCGGATTGGAGAAGCTGGGGTCATGGATGGGCTCCTTCTGGCCTCGTCGGGTGGGACACGCGGCTCATCCCTTGCGGACCACCATCATCTCCAACCCTTCTGACCCCTCCCCCGCAGCCGCCTCTCCGCCCGGGCGGGTCAAGGGCCGGCTTTGGCCGGGCGAAGCTCTACCCTTGACGCGGACGGCGGGCATGCGGCAGCCGGGCTTTCTTCCTCCTTTTCTTCTTTCCCTCTTCTTTCCCCCTTCCGCAGAGCGGGCAGGCGCTACCAGTCGTGGTGGGGCAGTGCATCGATCTGGTCGCCGTCGCAGTCCAGCAGGACATAATCGCAGCGCTTCTTTCGAGCCCAGATCATGACGGCGTACAGATCATCCGGAATCCGGTCCTTGCCGGTTCCGCAATTCTCGTCATGGGCATAGACGAACCAGCCATAATCGCCGTATCGGCCACCAAGGCACGGCCATTGGTCGACCGGGACACCATCGAGAAGCTTTGCCGTCGCCTCGGTGACATGGCCGGTGGAGATGACGATGAACCGGCGAACATCAAGCGACGACATGGGTCTTCTCCATGACGTCTAGGGTGATCGGGGCATCGAGCCCGAGCTTGCGCGGCGAGGTCGCCTGCAGCATCCAGCGCTCGCCCTTGATCCGGCGCAGGAACTCCGTCGCCGGCGGAACGCGTCCAAGGACTTCCTGAACATGGCGTTCGGCGACTATACGCGTCGGGGTCACCCACCCGGCGCCATGGTGGATGACGGGTCCGAACCTCACCTCCGCCTCGAAAACACCGAAAGCGTGATGGCGAAACATCAGATGCGCCGTGTCTTCACTCCAGGGCGCTGTCGCCAGGAACCAGCGATGAAGCGGCAGGAAATCTTCAGCCTCACCACCAAAACGCATGACGCTCGCCTGGGCCAGATCTTCCACGTCCGGCAGCGAGGCAGGCAGCCAGTCAGGCGCGTCGAAGCCGACGAGCCAGTCACACGCGGAAATAATGCGTGGACAGTCTTCTTCCAGGTGCTGGACACCAAGCGTCATGGTGTCGACGTCGACGGCATCGGAATTGCGGATATCGGCCCCGAAATGTGCTGTCGCCTCGGCGACGCCTTCGAGGTGATGGCGTAGCGCACGATGGGTAAACCTGCACAAAAGCGACTTGCTGGCGTCGAACCAGCTGTGCAGTTCGAAATAGTCCTGCCAGACGCCGCCGTGGATGCGGGCTGACGAACGCGCGTGATCGTAGGGATGCATGATCTGCTCTCCTTCATGGTGATGTTTGGAACGGGAACTGGTTGTGGTGCGATCAGCGCGAGGAGGCGTCGAGCTGAGCGAGCGTCGCGTCAAAGGCCGCCGGTAATCCCGACGCCGCGCACCAAGCGTCGAAATCCGCCGGTGTCCCGCGTGGGAGAAGCGGCAGATAGAACGGAAAGGCTTTCCGGGCGTGATCGAGCGACAGCGCCTCGCTGTTCCAGGTCCCGTCCCAGACGTCACGCATCTTCTTGCGATAGTGGGCGAGGCGGGCGGCATTGACCGGATGGTCGCCATTGCGCACATCCCGCAGAAAAGCACGCAGCGGATCATGAAGATGGGCCGGCGGCGTCGAATTGCGGTAGGCCTTGAACTGGCCGACCGCGAGCGCCAATACGCCGAGGTCTGGGCCGAGCGTCAGTTCCAGCGTCGCTATCCGCTTGCCGTTTTCCCGCAATGACAGGATTTGCGTATCTCCGCGACGGCAGATTGCGTAATAGCCACCGACGCAGTGGTCGAGCAAACGACCCTCTTCGACCAGATCCGCCGCCGACGACAGGACAACGAGTTCATGGCTGCCGCAGGCAGAGCGCCAGGGCGCGCACAATTCCGGCCAGCCCGGCCGCTCGGCAGTGTGTTCATGGCGCAGGGCCGAGAGCGTCGCGACGCGGCGATGCCACAGGCCGACAGCTTCCTGGAATGCTTTCGGCTTGCGCGGTCCGATGATCGCATGCCGCAGCGCAGCGATCATTCGCTGGCGCACCAGCCCGCCACCTTTTCTGACGTCGATCTCGATGCTCCTGGCGAAGGAGACCACCTGGCGTGATGGCGCGAAACCTCCGAGGCGGATGCGCTCGGCGACCATCGGCCGAAGCAAGTCTTCGCGCATGGCGTTGATGGCGTCGGTTATGCCATCCTTGTAGAACCCGAAATAATCGGGCCTCACGACATGCTGGCGGGGTTCTTTCACCCAGGGCGAGCCTGCCCATGCATCGGCTTCTTCAGGCCTTCCTCCGCCCGGCCATTCATGAAGCGGCGTTTCATGGGTCTTGAGTTCCTCGATGGCGACATGGAAATCGGTCGGGTTCTCGATCGAGTGGCGAAGGTGGCGTCCGTTGCGCAAGGAGCGCAATTCGGCGGCGTTCAAACCATGGCGTTCCATGAGAACGGCGGCAAGAGGAAGCCCGGCGTCGATAATGCCGGTGACGTCCTCCTCGCGCAGAGCGCAGGACAACGCGCCGTAAACGGACATCGCCTGCCGACGGCGCGTGAGCACTACGGCACGCTCCTCCCGGCCGCTCGTTTCGGGAGCCAGCAGCCAGGCGGCGACCGCGTTGAGACCATGACGCAGGAAAACGCCATCGGGCAGATCGCGCGCCAGTATGGTGCCCATGTGGGTCTGTGCGAGCGTACGGGCGCGTTCCGAAAGGGCCTTGATCGCCGTTGCAATGATCCCGGTGGCCGCCGTCAGATCCTGCCAGTTGGCGTTGCTCGACAGGAGCGCAACGCCCATATCCGAAAACCCGTGATCTTCAGCCCAGTCACCGAAGGCGGGACTGCTTTCGGGACGTGCGGAAGATGCATGACTCGTTGCATTGTCCGCGATCATTTGGACCAGTTCGGCGGCGAGCCGATCTTTTTTTACTGATGGTGTTGTGCGGACATCGGCATCCAGACACCCCTCGATGGCGCGGACCGTCATCCTGACCTCTGCCAGCGCCACGATGGTGGCAAAGGCCGAAAGTTGGGCCGGGCATTCCCTGATCCAGGGACAGGCAGCGACGAGCTGGCTGCTGGCGATGGCCTTCAACTGGGACCAGGATCGGGTGCTCATGGCGCAACCTCCCCGACCAGAACCTCAATCGCGAGGGCGAGCGGACCATCGTCCTCATCGTCGATCGGATCATCATCGACAAACTCGTCTTCGTCGTCATCGCCATAATCACCGTCTTCGCGATAGGACATATCGCACTCGATGGTCAGCCCTTCCTCGTCCTCGAAAGGACGGATATAGACGGTGCCGTATCCGCCCTCATTATTGACCCAGTCGCCCTCGGGCACATCGGCGACGATGTTTTCAAGCAGTTCCGGCAAGTGCCGGATTTCGCCGCGATCGCCGATGAAGATCGGAATGTCTGGCAGATCATTCGCCAGAGGATCGTTCCTATAGGTGACGCGTTCAAGCGTCGTTTCACCGGAATCGCCACCGCCACTCAGCGAATATTCGATCTCGGTTATCTGGAGGGCGCGCAGGATCGCACCCAGCCTCTCCGACATTTCCATTGTCTTGCCCTTTCCTCAGGTGTTGAACACACCTTCGGGCGGGCCGCCTCTCCGTCCGGGCCGGGTCAAGGGCCGGCGCATGCCGGGCGAAGCTTCACCCTTGACGCGGCAGGGGGGCATGCGGCAGGCCACTTCTCTGCTCTTTTATTATCCCTCCCTCACCTCTCCGCGCAGGGCGTCGTTCCAGTCGTCGGCCGGCGGCGTCAGCCGCAGCCAGTCGCAGCCGGTCTCCACGGCAATATCTCGCAACCGTTCAGCAAACACGGTCCCTTGCGCATTGGCATCGGTCGCTGCAACGATCTGAGTGCCGGGGCGAACAGCGAGTACGCGCAGCGCCTCGACAGTGGTGGGCGACCAGCCACCGCCCGGACTGAGGTAGAGGCTGCCTTCCCGCAGGCCCTCTATGGCAGCCAGGCTCATGGCGTCGATCGCAGCCTCGGTCACGCAAAGACGAAGAGCTTCGGGACGACCAAGGCGGAACAGGACTTTCGCACCACCGGACGAAAAGCCGCGCCAGTCGGGTCCGCGCTCCTCCCAGCCGGTGATAACCCCGTCGCCATCGGTATGGGCAGCCCACATGCTGCCATGCGGACCCTCCCGCAGCATATTGGTGGAGATGGCGAAACGGATAATCCGCTCGGGCAGGCCGCGTTCGTCAGCAAGATATCTCCAGGTGGCCGAGCCCTTCCATGGCTTTCGTCGCGTGCGCCAACGTTCGGCAATGGAGGTATTCGGCTCCCGTTCACGGGATTCCCGCTCCCAGATGGGCTGTGTGGGCACGAAGCCGACCAGGGTAGCGATCTCGTGCATGGCCTCAACAAAGCGCACGCCATGCAGATATTCGACCAGCTTGAACACGTCACCCTTGTCGTCGCCGAGCGGATCAAACCAGCCCATGCCACCATGGATAACAATGATGATCTCAGCACCGCGCCGATACTTCATCGCCTTGCGCGTGCTTTCCTTGAGATCGAGTGCAAACCCGTCCTGCTCCAGCACCGCGCTGCAGGGCACTTTCCGTCTCAGCTTTTCCAGATCTGCTTTTTCCATTCTTCGCACCTGCACTTCCCATGCTCCCATTAACCGATTCCCGCTCCCGATCCTTTCGAGGGCAGATACCGGAGTCCGCGAAGAGCAAGGCGGGCAAGGGCGCAGCAGGCAACCCGGCAGATTTGACAGGTCAGCATCGTCGAGACCGCAGCGGCGAAGCTTCCCTTGCCGGCCGCAGAGCGCAAGCGGCACCGTGCATCGGTGTCAGGATCTTCGCCGTTCTTCCTCGGCAACGATCCTGCGCAGCATGTCCAAATCCATTTCCACGCGTGGCGAAAGGCGGGCGATCTCGGCCGCGACCTTGGCCCAGTGGTAGAATTCCGCTTTGTCACCGCGCACACGATAACGCGTCGCCCGGCGTTGCGCCTCATAATAGGCGTTGGTCTCCTCCGCCGCGAGAAGCCGACGTGCATCCTCTTGCCAGCGGCACCGAAGCGCGCGGCGACGATCGATCCAGCTTGTGATTGCCCCCAGCATGGGTCATGCTATCGTTCTCGCGTCCCGCTTGGAAGCGCACATTTGCGAACACCGCCCGGACTTCGGCTTAGCCAACAGCGGGACCCACAACGGCAACAGGCCTTCCCCCATTGTATTACGACGCTGCAATCCATTAAGTGGCTACGCAGGAATAGTATCGACGAAAAGAGGTATTAGAGCGTGAAAGAAACCCCGATCGATGGATCTGACAGGCTCATCGATCTGACCGCAGATGTCGTTTCGGCCTATGTGTCGAACAACCCTGTACCCGTAGCTGAATTGCCAAGCTTGATCTCGAACGTGCATTCGGCCCTGCAGCAGCAGACAGCGGCCCCGGCGCAAGAAGCATCCGAGTCGCAAAAGCCCGCGGTCCCGATCAAGAAATCGGTGACGCCGGACTACATCGTCTGTCTCGAGGACGGAAAACAGTTCAAATCCCTGAAGCGCCATCTGAGCACTCATCACGGGCTTTCGCCGGACGAATATCGTGCGAAATGGGGTCTGCCGGCAGACTATCCGATGGTCGCGCCAAACTACGCCGCAGCGCGTTCCGCACTGGCAAAATCGATGGGATTAGGACGCAAGCCAAAGCCCGTCGAAGAACCGCCAGCGGCTCCTGCCAGACGGAAGAGACTCGGCCTCAAATTCTCATAGGGCCTCTTTCGACCGTTCCCCAGGTTGCACCGGAACAACTCGCCGCCCCATTTGCGCGATTCAATAGATGCCGTCCTGAATGCACCGGCGCTTCTCCATCGCGAACGGTGAGCAGGGTCAACGGCAGTTCGAAGAACAGACCACCGATGACCCGCACCACTACGGCACCGATGACGAATGTCAGATTCTGAAGGGCAATCCCAGCCGTGCGGCAGGAAGGCCGGTGCGCATCGGGGTCTTCACGTCATCTCCTAGTAAAGAGCTGCCCTCTCGCGGTTCGGTGCGGGAGGGCAAGCAGGAACACCGTTCATGGATGTTGTCGCCGCAAGTCACTGCTTGCGCAACGGCGTTATTCGGTGGTCTTGCCGTCGAAGTGTTCATGCGCGGCGTCGGCTTCAGCCTTGGTTGGATGAACGACACCGTCGACGTGCTCGGGAGGGCTGTAGATCGTATAAAGCTTCAGCGGCTCATTGCCGGTGTTTTTGACGTTATGCCGCGCACCGGCCGGTACGATCATGGCCATATCGGCCCTGATCCTGCTCACATTGCCGTCGATCAGGATTTCGCCTTCGCCGTCCTCGACACGGAAGAACTGATCGCCGTCGTCGTGAACCTCTTCGCCGATCTCCTCGCCGGGCTGAAGCGCCATCAGCACGAGCTGCATATTTCTTGCCGTATAAAGAACACGGCGAAAATCCGTGTTTCCTTCGGTCAGTTCCTCGATGTCATCAACAAATCCACGCATGATATGCTCCATTTCATTGGTTTATTGCAAAAATGTTAGCTCGTCGTTGATCTCACTCAAGTCTCCCCATAAGACTTTCGCATATGGTCGTGTCGCCGATGCGACTTTGGTAAGAGTATCCTCAAGCTGTCCTTCCAGCAGCGGCGCGTCCACATCAAAGCATCCGCCAGGGAATCGAGACTTGTCGACCTGTGCATTTACGCACGGAAATCCCTTTGGCTTAGGCGGCAATTCCACCACAGCTCCCCATGTGGTCGCCCGACGAACCAGAACCAAGGCAGCGGCCTGTGCATTCATGCAAGCCTGGCTTGCCGGTTTCACCAATCGCAATGCGGGGTCAAACCCTTAGATCAATGAGGCAGGGGACACCCCTTCCCCACTATCGAAAGGAACCCGATCATGACCCAGAAAACCATCCTTCGCAGCGATGAGCTTTCCTGCCCCTCCTGCGTGCCCAAGATCGAGAAGGCGCTCAACGCCCTTCCCGGTGTGGCAAAGGCCGAGGTGCGCTTCAACACCGGCAAGATCGAGGTCGAGCACGACCCCGCGCAATCGAGCGTTGAAGCGCTGGTCGAGGCAGTGCGTGGAACCGGCTACGAGGCGCGGCCTGCCGCCTTTTGATCGGCACTCCGCCTTTTTCGCCGCGCCGCGTGCCGGCGCGGCGGCCGTTTCCACACATCAAGATGAAAGGAGGATGAGATGACCAGTCTTGTCACCAGTATCAGAAGCGCCATCGGGCATCCGGCACGGCGGCGCTTCTGGCTGACGGTTGGCAGTGGCGGGTTGATCGCGGCCGGCCTTCTGGCGCGCTACGGCTTCGGCATGGTCGAGGCGTGGACGGCGCTGATGGTTGCGGCGGCTTTTGTTGCGGGCTCCGATATCGCCATCCGCGCCTGGCGGTCGCTGCTCGTAAAACATTTCAGCATCGAGCTGCTCGTCACCGTCGCGGCGGTCGGCGCGCTGATTATCGGCGAGGTCTGGGAGTCGGCGGCCGTCACCTTCCTGTTCATGTTCGGCGGCTGGCTGGAGGCGCGCACCATGGGCCAGACCCGTGGCGCGCTGAAGGCGCTGCTCGATGCCGCACCCGCCACGGCAACTGTGCTGCGCAACGGCGATCCCGTCGAAATGCCGACGCATATGGTCGAGATCGGCGAGACCGTGCTGGTCAGGGCCGGTCAGCGCATCCCGGTGGACGGCGAAGTAACCGAAGGCACAGCCGCCGTCAGCGAAGCGGCGATTACCGGTGAGCCGATGCCGGCCGAAAAAGCGCCGGGCAGCCACGTCCATGCAGGAACGATCGCCGAAAACGGGTTGCTGCGCATCCGCGCCACCAATGTCGGTGCCGACACCACCCTTGCCCGCATCATTCAGCGCGTCGAGGAAGCGCAGGAGGAAAAGGCCCCGAGCCAGCGCATGATCGAGCGCTTTGCGCAATGGTATACGCCATCGATCATCGGGCTCGCGGTCGTCGCCTTCGCGGTGACGCAGGACATCCGCCTGGCGCTGACACTGCTGGTTGTCGGCTGTCCCGGCGCACTGGTGATCTCGACGCCGGTCTCCATCGTCGCCGGCATCGGTCGGGCGGCGCGCAGCGGCATTCTCATCAAGGGCGGCCAGCATCTGGAAAGTGCTGGCCGGATCGACACGCTGGCGCTCGACAAGACCGGTACGTTGACGCAAGGCAAGCCGCAGCTTGCTTCCATCGTCGCTCTGGGTGGCGTTGCCGAGGCAGAGTTATTACATCTGGCCGCAACCGCCGAAGCCGGATCGACCCACCCGCTCGGCCGACCGATCGTCGAGGCCGGCCGCGAGCAGGGACCGCTTTCCACACCCGAGGCGCTGGAGGAGCATGCCGGCATGGGCCTGAGCGCCCGCATCGACGGCCGCATCATCGCCGCCGGCAACCGCCGCCTGATGGATACACTCGGCATCCCGCTGGGCCAGGAGGGTGAAGCCGCACTGGACCGTTTGCTCTCCAACGGCGAGACGCCGATCCTCGTGGCGCGTGACGGGCAGTTGATCGGGCTATTGGGCATGTCCGACATGGCCCGGGAAGGCGCGGCGGAAGCCATTGCCCGGCTGCGTGACATCGGCATAGGTCGCGTGGTCATGCTGACCGGCGACCAGCATGGCGCGGCCGAGGCCATCGCCCGCGAGGTTGGCATTGACGAGGTCCATGCCGGGCTGATGCCCGAGGACAAGCTGGAACTGATCCGGAAGATGAAGGCGGATGGCGCGCATGTCGCCATGGTCGGCGACGGCATCAACGATGCCCCCGCTCTTGCCGCTGCCGACACCTCGATCGCCATGGGCGCGGCCGGCAGCGACGTCGCCATCGAGACCGCCGACATTGCATTGCTCAAGGATGACCTCGGCAAGATCCCCGAAGCGATGGCGATCTCGCGCGCCACGCTGGGCAATATGCGCCAGAACCTCGTCATCGCACTGGTGACGGTGGCGGGATTGCTGGTGGGCGTGTTCTCGGGCGCCATTCATATGGCGGGTGGCATGCTGGTGCACCAGTTGTCAGTGCTGATCGTCATCGTCAATGGCATGCGGCTGCTGCGTGTGCCGAAGGCCGCAGCACCCGGCGGAAGGGCTTCAAAAACCGCCACTGCCCTTCGCGCAACTGAGGCCGCACGAGGCTGAAACCTCTCCTCGCAGACCCCGTCCCGATGCGGGGTCTGTTGTTTTTGCAGCGCCAACCCTGTCTCATTGCTCACAACTGCCGGAAAGGATCGATATGAATGCCAGGACCGCTCCGTGCAACGACGTTCTCGACTTCTGGTTTCCCGAAGGCCGCTCGTCAGGGATAGCGGCTGGAACTCATCGCGATCACTGGTGGTGGCGGCTGCACGGCGGCGCGGACGACACAATCGTCACGCGCTTCGCCGACCTCACGAGCAGCGCAGCTTCAGGTGATCTCGACGACTGGGCCGACAAACCCGAAGGCAGGCTGGCGCTCATCATCGTGCTCGACCAGTTCTCGCGTTCGCTCTGGCGCGGCACGCCACGCGCATTCGCGCAAGACCCTGCCGCGCTGTCGCTGGCGATGGAGGGGTTCTCCAACGGCCACTACGCATCGCTGGGCACGCCCTGGTTCAGGATCGTCTACAGTCAGCCCCTCGGCCATTGCGAGGGCCAGGATCACCTCGGGCGCATCGATCTGCTCATCAGGCTTCGCGAAGAGATCGCAGCGGAAGCGCCTGCCTCCCTTCAGCCGATATACCAGTCACTGGTGAAACAGGCCGGTGATGTACGCAAGGTCATTGCCGCTTTCGGCCGTCACCCGCACCGCAATCAGGTCCTCGGCCGGGAATCGACGCAGGCGGAAGAAGCTTACATCGCGAAAGGGATTTCCCGCACGAAAGGGCGTTTCAGGCGTGACGCCTGGAGGCGAAGCGCATCGCGGGTTGATGCTTTCGTCGGCTGCTCGGGTAGATTACGGTTGTTGCGTATTCATATTCTCTGGAAGGAAAAAACATGGCTGACATCTGGCTTCCCTCACTCAAGACAGCGACCCCGCAGGAGGGGTTCGACCTTGCCACCAAAATGGCGCGGGTCGGCGTCAAGGTCACCCAACCGTCCGCAGAAATTCGCGACAAGCTGCGCGCGGCCTACGATCAGGACACCACGCAGCTGATCGCCTCCTCACAGGTGATCGCCATCCATTTCCAGACGGTGGCGGCCGCCAACAATTACTGGCGCGACTGACGCCCTCGCCTACGACTGACGCCAGGGCGTCAGTCGCGTCAGCGTTTCAGTCACAGTTTCAGACCCCGCAACCGCAGCGCGTTGGCGATGACGCTGACCGACGACAGCGACATGGCGGCTGCTGCGATGATCGGTGACAGGAGCAGGCCGAAAGAAGGGTAGAGCACGCCTGCGGCAACCGGGATGCCGGCGGCATTGTAGATGAAGGCGAAGAACAGGTTCTGGCGGATGTTCGCCATCGTCGCCTCGGATAACCGCCGCGCCTTGACGATCCCCATCAGATCGCCCTTGAGCAGGGTGACGCCGGCGCTTTCGATGGCGACATCGGTGCCCGAGCCCATGGCGATCCCGACATCGGCGGCGGCAAGCGCGGGCGCGTCGTTGACGCCGTCGCCCGCCATCGCCACCACCCGGCCTTCTGCCTTGAGCCAGCTTATGACCGCGCTCTTTGCGTCCGGCAGCACGTCCGCTTCAACCTCATCGATGCCGAGTTGCCGCGCGACGGCTTCGGCCGTGGTTTTATTGTCGCCGGTCAGCATGACGATGCGGATGCCCTCGCCATGCAGCGCGTTCAGCGCCTCCTGCGTCGTCGCCTTGACCGGATCGGCGATGGCGAAGATGCCGCCGGCCCTGCCATCGATCCCGATATAGATCGCGGTGGCGCCATCATGACGCAACGCATCTGCCTGGCCGGACAATTCCGCGACGTCGACGTCGTGTTCCTTGAGGAACACCGCATTGCCGACCACGATCGCCTTGCCTTCGACGCTGCCGAGCGCGCCCTTGCCAAGCGGAGAGTCGAAATCCACTACGGGCGGGATGGCGATGCCCTTCTTCTCCGCCGCCTCCACGATCGCCAATGCCAGCGGATGTTCCGACGCCTTCTCGACACCGGCGGCAAGCCGCAGGATTTCCGTTTCGTCGAAGCCGGCCGCCGCAACGACCGCCGTCACCGACGGCTTGCCCTCGGTGAGCGTGCCGGTCTTGTCGACCACCAGCGTGTCGATCTTCTCCATATGTTCGAGCGCCTCGGCGTTCTTGATCAGGACGCCGGCACTAGCGCCCTTGCCGACGCCAACCATGATCGACATTGGCGTCGCCAGCCCAAGTGCGCAGGGACACGCGATGATCAGCACCGAAACGGCCACGACCAGCCCATAGGCAAAGCGCGGCTCCGGCCCCCAGATGCCCCAGACAATGAAGGCGAGAATTGCGATGACGATGACCAGCGGTACGAACCAGCCCGAGACGTGGTCGGCCATGCGCTGGATCGGCGCACGCGAACGCTGCGCATCGGCGACCATCTGGACGATCCGCGACAGCATCGTATCGCGGCCGACCTTTTCCGCACGGATCACCAGCGCCCCGGTCTGGTTCAGCGTACCGCCGATGACCTGATCGCCCACAGTGCGGGTGACAGGCATGGATTCGCCGGTAACCATCGCCTCGTCGAGCGATGAGCGTCCGTCCTCCACCACGCCATCGACCGGCACGGTCTCGCCGGGCCGCACGCGCAGCCTGTCGCCGAGAATAACGTGCTCGACCGGCACGTCTTCCTCTGTGCCGTCATCGCCGATGCGCCGCGCCGTCTTCGGCGCCAGATCAAGCAGCGCCCTGATCGCGCCCGAGGTCTGTTCGCGGGCGCGCAGTTCCAGCACTTGGCCAAGCAGCACCAGAACGGTGATGACCGCCGCCGCCTCGAAATAGACCGCGACCGTGCCATCTTCCGCGCGGAAAGCGGCGGGGAAAATTCCCGGCGCAAGGGCGGCGACGATGCTGTAGGCCCAGGCGACGCCGGTGCCCATGGCGATCAAAGTGAACATGTTGAGGCTGCGATTGATCAGCGAGGCCCAGGCGCGCTCGAAAAACGGCCATCCGCACCACAAAACCACCGGCGTCGCCAGAACGAGCTGAATCCAGATCGATATCCGCATTGGCACCAGATGGTGCAGGGCCGGGAAAAGATGACCGCCCATTTCGAGCACGAAGACCGGAGCGGCGAGAACCAGCCCGATCCAGAAACGCCGCGTCATGTCGGCGAGTTCGGGGCTGGGGCCGCTGTCGGCCGTCACCACCAGCGGCTCCAGCGCCATGCCGCAGATCGGGCAGCTTCCCGGCCCGTCCTGCCGGATCTCGGGATGCATCGGGCAGGTCCAGATCGCGCCCTCGGGCGCTTCCGGTATGGGCGACGCTTCCCCTGCAAGATATCGCGCCGGGTCCGCCTCGAATTTCGCATTGCAGGACGCCGAGCAGAAATAGTGAGTGTGGCCCCCATGGGTCAGGCGATGTTCTGCGGTTTGCGGGTCGACCTCCATCCCGCAGACCGGGTCCGTCACAAGATGCGCATGACCCGAATGGTCATGATCATGCGAATGGTGCCGATGCTCATCGTGTCCGTTCATTCTCTAACCCGCCGCCTCACCTGAACCTGAAAAACTCATCTTTTCGCGACATTGCCGAACAGCGCATTCAGGCCCTCGGCCATCGTCGGGTGCGCAAGAATGGCGTCGCGCAGGACACTGTAGGGTAAGCCGCCAAGCATGGCCGCCTGCACCACGGCCATCACTTCTCCGGCCTCCGAGCCGATCATGGTAAAGCCTGCGATCCGGTCCTGCGGATCGACCAGCGCCTTCATGAAGCCGGCTGTCTGCGAGGTCGTCCGCGTCCGCAGCACCGCCTTCATCGGCAGTTTCGCAACGCGCATATCCATTCCATTGGCGCGCGCTTCCGCTTCGCTCATGCCGATGCGGGCAAGTGGCGGGTCGATGAACATGCAATAGGGCACCAGCCGCCCGGTGGTGGTTCGGTCGCTACCGCCGAGATTGTCCCGAATGACCCGGAAATCATCGAGCGAAGCGTGGGTGAACTGCGGACTACCCGCGCATTCGCCGATGGCCCAGACGCCCTTTGCGGTCGTCTCCAGACGATCGTTCACCTTGATGGTGCCGCGATCCGTCAGCGCAACGCCTGCCTCTTCAAGGCCGATGCCTCGCGTGTTGGGGGTGCGGCCGGCAGCGACGAGAATGTCCGTGCCTTCGATCGTTCTCAAACCGTCCGGCGCCCGGATGGTGGCGCGTACGCTTTCGCCCGATCGGCCCTCCACCTTCTCGATTTCCGCCGACACAAGCACCTCGATGTCTTCCGCCTCGAGGATTCGCCGGACTTCGTCGGAAACATCCTCATCCTCGCGCTTCAGCAGTCGCGGACCACGGTCCACAATTGTGAGGCGGCTGCCGAAACGCCGATAGGCCTGCGCGAGTTCAAGGCCGACATAGCCGCCGCCGAGCACGATCAGGTGGGCCGGCAGCCGGTCCAGTTCAAGCGCCTCGATATGGGTCAGCGGCCTGGCTTCGGCCAGACCGGGGACGGGCGGAATGGTCGCATGTGTTCCAAGATTGAGAAACAGCTTATCCGTGGCGAGCAGCCGCGTTCCGCCATCGTTCAGCGCGATCTCGACAGTTCTTGGAGCAACGAGGCGTGCATCGCCCATGATGAGTTCCGCGCCCGTCGCCTCATAGCGTTCGAGATGAAACGCCACGAGGCTCTCGACCATGGCGCGCTTGCGCGCCACAACCGTCTTCATATCGACCGAGACCGGGCCGGTGGCAACGCCATACTCCCCGGCACGGGCAACGGCATGAGCGACACCCGCGCTCCAGATCTCGTTCTTGCTGGGCAGGCAGTTGATATTGGGACATGAGCCGCCGATCCAGCGCCGCTCTATGACGGCTACCTTCCGGCCGGCTTGCGCCATATGCCAGGCGAGGTATTTGCCACCCTCGCCACTGCCGATCACGACGAGGTCGTAGCGCTCCGCTTCCATCGTCAACTACGCATCCTTGTGCAACAGCGGCCCTATGCCCTCGATAAAAATATGCTACTCGGTCGTATGCGGGATCATGTCATACTCTTGCGGGGTCGAACAATTACTGTTGTTTTTGCGGGCGGCCCCTTGAGGTGGCCTTACTGCCAGCATCCGTGCCGTCGCATCATTTCTGGGCCGGGGCCTTAAAATGGGCCATGATCAGGGAGTGTAGTCGGTTCTGCCCTGGCTGTATTGTCCGAAAGGGAACATGCCGACTTGCGAAGGATTGGCCGACTTTCTGTAGGAGAAAATCATGTCTTTGAACGATAAAGTCATATTGGTAACCGGCGCTGGCCAGGGGATCGGACGCGGCATTGCGC
>WPCJ01094243.1_pt1 | contig 40917 bp, 35 predicted proteins | sample 5399831 | NCBI WGS metagenome assembly WPCJ01 (sample SAMN12869470, study PRJNA574797) | sludge metagenome | isolation source: wastewater treatment of pH10 | place: China:Beijing | collected 2019-05-20 | reverse complement strand
GTCGCCTTGCCAACGGCGGAATCGACGAGATTGTCTTGCATCGTTGAGCCTCCTCCTCAATGCTGCCCCCTCCGGGCACGATGGTGAAGCGGAAACTAGTCACAATTCTCTGATAAATATATAGAGCATATATGAATATATGGCGACGTATTTGAGGCTTTACCGATATATCTGGTGCGATGACAGCTGCTTTAATCTTTGGTTTTATGTGTAAGTTGAGGTATAATTTATATATGAATAATATTTTTAGTATGCGAGTTTTGATGACTTATCAACGATAGTTTCCTGCTGGAATAATCCGTGATTTTGTGTGTCGCTCACCGGCTGATCCGTACGCGCGGGAAAATTTCCATGGTCAGATAGTGCTCATCGAAGCTTGAAATATGGACGAGAGCTGACCGGTTCAGAAATTCGACCTCATTGTTGCGGAAGACGAGAAGATCGTCCTCACGAAGTTCACGCAGCATCCGGTTGATATGGATCGGCGTAAGCCCCAGCGCATCGGCCAGCTCGCTTTGTGTCAGCGGACAGAAAAAGCTGTTTTCATCGCCCGTTCCGTTGATCCGCGCCCTGTGCCCCAGTTCGAGCAGGAGATGCGCGATACGCACAAGTGCACTTCGGCGGCCTATGCTGATGAGATGCTCAATCAGAATGGCACGCTGACGCGCCATCAGTTCCATGAATGTCATGGCAAGACGAGGGGAGTTGAGAAGGCTTTCGGTGAGATGATCCAGGGAGATTTCGAGGACAGAAAGCTCGGTAACCGAAATCAGGGTATAATAGTTGAAGCCGAGCCCGGTTCGGAAACCCAGAAAATCACCTTTCATGGGAAAGTCCAGAATCTGGCGATCACCATCGGGAAGATCGCGATAGATGCAGCCCCAACCACTCTTTATTATGTGAACCGAATTGGCCCAGTCTCCCTGACTGCTCACCACGGTGTGCGGGGCATAGTTTTTTGAGGATATGGGCAGGGCGCTAAGAACGCTCAGGTCGCTTTCATTGAAAACCGCACTGATAGGCGCGCTTTCCAGAAAATGGCGCAGCGTTTTTGCTTCGTCGGCATTTACCACCATAGAGCCTACCTGCCGTTTCGCCCAGCATGAGTGCATATAAGTTTTAAGTCGAGCGCCCCCCACGGTTCGTTTCCCCCGGCTCTTCCAAGGAGGCCAGGTATCTAAAGAGTTTCAGCGAGGCCATTTGTTTTGGCAAGGTAGTAATTTCTACCACTAATTGGGTATATATCCGCGCTTTGTCTAAACCATATTTTGCCGAAACCCTTAATCTAGGTTAATGACACTCAAAGAATTTTCAGGCAGTCTTTTCATCAAAATAAGAACAAAAACAAGAATTGCTTCCGGGGTTTTGTCTAGATCTCAAGAAGAAAAATAAAACAGGTAACCGATGCGCTTCCGTGATTGTGATGTGCAAACAATGGGGTCGTGCGCATAAGTCGGATTAGAGGGCGAACAGATGAACATTTCTCCACAATTCAGTAGCAGGACGAGTGAATTAAAGAATAATGGCTTTGGGGCGTCAAAAGATAGTTCTTTTAAACCTGAACAGCCTAACGACAGCATGTTGCCGCTACTGGTCATCATAGACAACCGTGCGTTGGATCGCGAATGCCTCGCACATGGACTGACAAACCACAGCATCGAAATGTCGATCGCCACATTCAGCTCGTTCGAGCAGTGGCAACATCAGCGCAAGGGCCGCACCGCAGGTGCAGTGCTCTTCAACATCGGTGGCCAGAAGGTTTCGGACCCGGCTGTCGGAAATTATCTCAATCGCATTGTTACTGACTGCGCTCCGGCACCGGTCATTCTTCTGGCCGACAAGGAAGAAATCTCGCAGGTTCTCAAAGCGCTCGACCATGGCGTGAAGGGGTATATTCCAACATCGGTGAATGTGAATGTCTGCGTTGAAGCATTGCGGCTTGCCATGGCGGGCGGAACCTTCGTTCCAGCCAGCAGTGTGCTCGCTCTGCGTCACGCCACCGATCCGAACTCTCAGCGGCTGCAACCTCTCGGCGGAATGTTTACCCAGCGTCAGGCCGAAGTGGTCAATGCGCTGCGCCGGGGCAAGGCGAACAAGATCATCGCCTATGAGCTGAAGCTGCGGGAAAGCACGGTCAAGGTTCATATCCGCAACATCATGAAGAAGCTGAAGGCGTCCAACCGTACCGAAGTGGCTTGCATCATCAACGAGCTGTTCCCGTCGGAAACATCGTTTTCCGACTTGCAGTAGGGCGCAACTGGCGGCAGCGAAGCCGCCCGGCCGACGGATAGAATTGTTCCGTGAAGGAGACTTTTGGTGATTATCTCCGACGTTTCAGCAGGAAACGGGCGGCAGCCGGTGGCTGATCTGCTCGACACTATAAAACGTAGAAAAATGATGCTGATCGTGCCGGTGCTTGCAGGCGTGGCTGTCGGCTTTGCAGGCTATCTTACTGCGCCGGTCAGTTATGTGTCGGAGTCCGTGCTGGTGCTGGATATGCGGCGATTACAGGCGCTTCCCAATGAAAGCGCGATCACGCCTCTGCCGCAGGACAGCCCGGTTCTGCGTTCGGAACTGGACATCATCAACTCACGCATGATGGCGCGCAAGGTCATCGACATTCTGCACGCGGAGAACATCGTCGTGCCAACGGCATTTCGTTCGCGTACGGTATTGTCGTCCGCTTCCGATGCCGGAGAGCAGGAAAAAGGCGGACGCGATATCGATCCGGCCATGCGTGAACGCCAGCAGATCGATCTTCTTCTTTCACGGCTGCGGGTTACGAATGACGGCCGGTCCTACACCATCTTCATTTCGTATCGCGCTTCTGATCGGGCCTATGCAGCTCAGGTCGCCAATGCTTTTGCCACGGCCTATCTCGATCACCAGATCGATGTGCAACAGTCGGCCACGCGGCGTATCAGCGAATGGCTCGGCGAGAAGCTTGGGACTTTGCGCAGCGATCTTGAAGGCGCCGAGCGTGCGGCGGAAGAATTCCGCCAGAAGTCACGGCTTGCAGGTGAGCAGGGACAGATCAGCTTCCAGGCACAGCGTGTGGCGGCTCTGAACAACGAGATTGTTGCCGCGACGGGAGCGGTTTCGCTGGCAGAAGCGCGGTTGCGCACCGCAGAAGAACTGAAAAACAATAATGAAGCACCTGCTCTGGCCGAAGTTCTGGCTTCGCCTGCGATCCAGGCCTTGCGCAACGAGGAGGCGCGCGTCGAGCGTCAGCTTGACGAATTGCAGTCGAACGGTGCTCTGAAAAGTGCCGAAATTCCGGTGCTGAAGGCTGAACGGGAAGCACTGAAGCAGCAGATTTCAAGTCAGGTCGGAGAAATCATCAAGAGCCTCGGCAATGAAATCCAGATAGCGCGCCAGCGGCGCAGCGGGCTGGAAGATGCGTTGAGGAATGCGGAAGCTGACCTCGCCGAAGCCAATCAGGCCCAGGTCAAGGCCGTGCAACTCGACCGCGAAGCCAATGCCAGCCGCACCGTCTATGAAAGCTATCTGACGCGTTACAAGCAGCTGATCGAGCAGGATGGTATCGCCGCACCAGAAGCGCAGATGATCTCACCTGCGGAACCGGCAATGGCCAAGGCCAGCCCGAACCTCGCAAACTGGCTGCTTCTGGGGCTGGGGCTCGGCGGTCTGGTTGCGCTTGCCGGCACCATGCTGAAGGAGACATTCGACAAGATCAGGCCTGCGCAGACGGCGTCTCTGGTGCTGCCCGGCATTCCGGCGGCAACGCTGCTGCCGGTTTCGCCACAACTGACGGTGCCGCTTCTCGTCAATCGCGGTCTCGATCCGGCGAGTCCTTTCGGCCGCGCAATCAAATCCGTGCATGATCGTCTGCGGGCGCTGACACGCGGTCGGGATTCACTAGCGCTTTCCGTCGTGTCCCTGTCCGACGGTGAAGGAAAGACCCTGCTGATTACCGCGCTTGCACAACAGATCGCCGCGACAGGCATAACGGTTGCGGTCATCGACGCGACGAACAAGCGGTCGGGTCTGTCGGAGGCTTTCGGTCTACCGCATAACGATTACGGTGTTGTGTCCACCGGACGTCCGCTTACCGGCGCGACGCTCGTGCACGATCACGGTTCGGGGATAGACATCATCAAGCCCAACAGGCAGATGCGCGAGGGAGACTGGCTGGCTGATCTGATCGCCCAGTTGCGCGCCGATCACAAGATCATCCTCGTGGACCTCCCGGCAGTCATGGAGGACAAGCGGTCGGTTCTCCTGTCACGGGCAACCGATACGGCGCTTCTCGTCGTGCCGTCCGACCGTCAGGACCAGAACGCGACCAATGCGCTGATCCAGACGATGGCATCTTTCGGACGGAAGCCTGCACTCGCGGTCGTGAACCATAATTCTTCGTCTTATCCCAACTGGATAGCGCTTCCAGTCGCGCTTTGCGGATTGGGATTGCAGAGCGCAACACGGCGCATGAAGACCTTCTTCTCGCGACGACGGAAACCGGCGGCGGACAGCGTACAAGAGCAGGCCTAGAGCGCGCTTCGATCTGATTGGATCAGATCGGCGCTCTAATCCTTTGTTTTGAACCACGCATCTTTTCCGAAAACGGTTTCACACTTTTCGGGATGCGCTCTAAAGGGGCACAGATCATGTCAAGCAAAGTGTTCAGCAATCGTGGCAGATATCTCCGCGCAACGGTGCTTTCCAGTCTTATTCTGATCGGCGGGACTTTAGGAGCGCTTGCGGATGGGCAGGCCTATCGTGTGGGTGCCAACGACGTGCTTCAGGTAACTGTCTACGGGCAGCCGTCCCTCACAGGGCTTTATCCCGTCGATGTGGATGGCAATATTGGCTATCCGGTCGTGGGCAATATCCCGGTAAACGGGCTGACCACAAATGAGATCAGCGAGAAGATTGCAGGATCGCTATCCCAGCACATTCCGGGTTTGACGGTCACTGCAACGGTCAATCAGTATGCGCCGGTATTTGTCGTCGGTGATGTAAGGGCGCCTGGAAAATACCAGTTTCGGCCCGGCATGGTGGCGCTTGAGCTAACGGCGCTCGGCGGCGGGGTAGGAAAGGCCGAGTCTCCGGCGGTCACTGCAGGCGTGCAGCTGATCGCTGCTCAGCAGGAATATACCGATCTGCAGCTGCAAATTACCGCAATGGCGATCAAGCGTGCGCGTTTCGAGGCCGAACTGAACGGCACGGATTTTACCTATACTCTACCGGAACAAACGCCTGCGACCAAGGAAACAGCAGTCCTGCAGCAACACATGCTTGATGGCGAGAAGACATTGTTCGATGTTCGCCGCAACAATCTTGCTTCCGAGCGCCGGGCGCTTGAGGCACAGGTTGCAAGCTATGGCGATGAAATCCAGACCTTGCAGCAGAGCATCAAGCTGCATGACACCGAAATCGCGCTGCTGCAAGAGAATGTGGATTCCAGCAAGTCGCTGGTGGATCGCGGCCTTGCGGCAAAGTCCAGTCTTCGCGATCTGGAGCGGGATTTGTCGGCTACCCGGCGCGCCGCGCTGGAACAGGGGTCGTTTCTCGCTCGGGCGAAGCAGAACCAGCTTGCCGTGCAGCAGCGCATAGCCAATCTGGAGGAGATCCGCCGAAGCGATGCGGCCACCAGCTTGCAGGACATCGACCTCAACATGGCCCGCATGGAACGCCGCAGCAATGCCCAACTGCAGGCCATGGCTGAAATTGCCAAGTCTTCCGGCGATATCTCCTCAGCCACGCTGCGCCAGAAACTGGTCTTCTCGATCAGCCGTAACGTCAATGGCAACTTTCAGGATATCGTTGCCAATGAGCGTACGGAAATCAAACCGGGTGACATCCTGCGCGTCGAGCTTGATATGAGCAAGATTGGCGGCGGCTCGCCGTCATAGGTTTAGGCTCTCCAAAAGTCAGGAAAGGACTGCGCGTCTCCTCAGCATGAGGGATGCTGAGGAGACTTGTCCAGGATTGACAATGTAAGAGTGAAACGTCGCGGCTTGATCGGAAAAGCGGAACACGCTTTTCCGGGGGCTTCAAGCGGCGACAGGATCGGCGGTTTCCTCCAACCAATCGCGATAGACTTTACGCAGGCCGTCCTCCAGACGAATTAGCGGTTTCCAGCCGAGCGCCCGCATCCGCGATGTGTCGAGGAGTTTGCGTGGAGTGCCGTCCGGTTTGCTGAGATCATGTTCAAAGCGACCTTCGTACCCGACAACGCGGGCGACGGTCAGCGCCAGGTCCTTGATTGAAATCTCCTCACCCGTTCCGATATTCATGGGATCGATGCCGTCATAAAAGCGCAGCATGTGCAGGCATGCATCTGCAAGGTCGTCCACATGCAGGAATTCCCGCAAGGGCTTGCCTGTGCCCCAGAGCGTCACATGATCCATTCCTCTCACCTTGGCCTCGTGAATGCGCCGGATGAGTGCCGGCAGGACATGCGAGCTATTGGGGTCAAAATTGTCGTTTGGGCCGTAAAGATTGGTCGGCATAGCCGTCATGAAATGATTGCCATACTGCCGTGAGCAGGCTTGCGCATATTTCAGCCCGGCGATCTTGGCGATGGCATAGGCTTCGTTGGTCGGTTCCAGCGGGCCGGTCAGAAGCGCATCTTCGGTGAGTGGCTGTGCGGCGTCGCGTGGATAGATGCAGCTTGAACCGAGCCACAACAGGCGCTCGACGCCGTTCTGCTGGGCGGCGCGGATGAGATTCATGCCGATGGCGAGATTGTCGTAGAGAAAATCCGCCGGGTACTGCGAATTGGCCAGAATGCCGCCGACGCGGGCGGCAGCGATGATGATGACATCCGGCTTGCGGCCGCTAATGAAATTCTCAGTCGTTCCCTGTCGGGTCAGATCGAGGGTGCTGTGTGGTGCTGTGATGATGTCACAATCCGTGCCCTGCAAGCGTCGCAGTATGGCCGAACCGACCATGCCTGTATGTCCGGCAATAAATATCTTTTTGCCTTCGAGCGAATAGAGTGGGGTGGGTGCGGTTTCAGCCATAGAAGTCATTGCGTCCAACCTCCCGCATGATATTGCGCAAATCCCAATCGACCATCTCGGTGACGAGATTGTCGAAGCCGGTCGTATGCTGCCAGCCGAGGCGCGTTTTCGCCTTGGATGCGTCGCCGAGCAGGAAGTCGACCTCGTTTGGACGGAAATAGCGCGGATCAATTTCAATCAGGCAATTGCCGGATTTCCGGTCGCGGCCGATTTCTTCCACGCCGTCGCCGTGCCATTCGATCTCCTTGTCTACCGCCTTGAATGCATGTTCGACAAACTCCCGCACCGTATGCGTTTCGCCGGTCGCCAGAACGTAGTCGTCGGCGGTATCTTCCTGCAGGATGCGCCACATGCCCTCGACATAGTCACGGGCATGGCCCCAGTCACGGCGGGCATCGAGATTACCGAGCCGAAGCCTATCCTGAAGGCCACGTTCAATGGCGGCGACGGCTCGTGTGATCTTGCGGGTGACGAAGGTTTCGCCGCGAAGCGGGCTTTCATGATTGAACAGAATGCCGTTGGAAGCATGAAAGCCGTAAGCGTCGCGATAATTCACCGTCGTCCAGTAGGCGTAGAGCTTTGCCGTCGCATAGGGGCTGCGCGGCGCGAATGGCGTCTGTTCGTTCTGCGCATGGGGCGAGCTGTTGCCGAAGAGTTCGGATGTGGAAGCCTGGTAGAAGCGGCATGTCTTGCCGAGCCCCAGGATGCGCATGGATTCAAGCAGCCGCAGCGTGCCGAGCGCATCGGCATTCGCCGTATATTCAGGCGTTTCAAAACTCACCTGCACATGGCTCTGCGCGCCCAGATTATAAATCTCGTCGGGCCGCACTTCCTGTATGACACGGCACAGATTGGTAGCATCCGTCAGGTCTCCGAAATGCAGGCGGAAGCGAATGTCCTCCTCATGCGGGTCCTGATAGAGATGATCGATGCGCGCTGTGTTGAACGACGAAGACCGCCGTTTCAGACCATGGACGCGATAACCCTTTTTGAGCAGAAGTTCGCTCAGATAAGCGCCATCCTGTCCGGTCACACCGACGATGAGAGCTGTTTTCTCCTGCAAGACCCTGCCTCCAATCAGAAATTTGATGGAACCATGTTAGCGATTTCCCACGCAGGCAGAACGGCTCCAAAACGGCAATTGCGAGCCGGAACATCCCTCTTCGGATGAGGTCTGAAGCGCGTCCGGTATGGCCGGTTTCACCCAAAGAGGTAGGCGGTTCGCCCGCTGTCGGTACGGGCCATGCCTTTGTGTTTCTTGCGGTATCCGCCGCGCTATTGCGATGCTCGTTCTAACGGGATCGAACAATAGGAAGCGAAATCATGCGTGTGGTGCTTGCCAATCGTTACTTTTACCCGGACCAGTCGGCGACGAGCCGAATGGTGACGAGCCTTGCCCATACACTTGTGCGAGAAGGCATTGAAACCACGGTGCTGGCAAGCCGCAGCTATCACGACAATCGAAAGGACGTTTTGCCCGCGCGCGAAACGATCGACGGCGTGGATGTACACCGCATATGGACCTCGGGATTCGGTCGGGGAAAGCTTGTCGGGCGCGCGGTCGATTATGCGACCTTTCATTTGTCCGCCGCAGCCTGGTTCGCTTCCAATGCCAGAAAGGACGATGTCTGCGTCGTCTGCACCGATCCGCCGCTTTTATCTGTTTCGGCAGCACTCCCAGTCCGTATGCGTCGGGCAAAGTTGGTCAACTGGGTGATGGATCTTTTCCCTGAAACTGCGATGGAACTCGGTCTCATCAAGTCCGACACCATTTCCGGCAAGCTCGCCTTGATCCTGCGTAACTGGTCGATGCGCCAGTCCGCGCTGACCATTTGTCCGATAGAACGCATGGCGCAATATCTTTCGACGCGGGACATTCCGGCGGAGAGCCTGAGCGTGGTTCACCACTGGGCGGACCGCAATGAAATTGTTCCGGTGGAACCGGCGCAAAATCCTTTGCGCCGTGCTTGGGGGCTTGGTCGAAAATTCGTCGTCGGATACTCGGGCAATTTCGGGCGCGCGCATGAGTTCAAGACAGTTCTCGACGCTGCCGAACGGCTCAAACATATGAAAAGTATAGTCTTTCTGATGATTGGCGAGGGGCAGCAGCGCGGTTTCGTCGAAAGCGAGGTCAAACGGCGCGGCCTGACCAATGTGATGATGAAACCGTTCCAGCCCGTGGAGAAGCTTTCCGAAAGCCTCGGTGCGGCCAATGTGCATCTCGTCTCCCTGAAGCCGGAGCTGGAACATTGCATTGTGCCCAGCAAGTTCTATGGCGTGCTTGCCGCCGCCCGCCCGACAATCTTTATCGGCGATACGGAAGGTGAAATCGGTTCGATTGTCCGTGACTTTCAGTGTGGCATGGCGCTGAGACCGGGCAATGTCGATGCGCTGGTCGATGCGATCCTTCATCTGCGCCATTCGCCCGTCGGCCGCATGTCGATGGGCAACAATGCGCGCTATCTGATGGAGACGGCCTATTCGCGGGAATATGGTGCAGCCGTCTGGCAATCCGCCATCTCGCGCCTTGAGGAGAAAATGGTCCCGGCGGCCATGCCGGTTCTCGACCGACAGTTCCAGCCGAGGGAAATGTGATGGATGGATCGGTTGTCGTCAGCCAGCTGGGTGCGCGTCGGCACTACGCGGTTCCGCGGATTTTTGCGAACAATCAGAAACTGGCGCATTTCTATACGGATATATGTGCTTTTCAGGGGTGGCCGCGTTTTCTCAACAGCTTGCCGCCGAATGCGCTTCCATCCTCTGTACGCAGATTGATCGGACGCAAGCCACAGGGAATTCCGCTCGAACAAATGACGACTTTTCCCGGCTTCGGACTGCATTCTGCAGTGCGCAGACTGGCCAACCAGACGGGGCCGAAATCCACGGCCAATGCGATATGGGCCGGCGAAACATTCGGCAGGCTGGTTGCCGAAAGTGGCTTTCACGGCGCTGGCGGTATCTATGCCTTCAGCGGCGAAGCTGTGGAAGTGCTGTCGGCCGCACGAAAAATGGGCCTTTGGACGGCGGTTGATCAGGTCATCGCACCGCGCACCATCGTAGACCAGCTTGGTTATGAAGAGGAATTGTTGAATCCGGGCTGGCAATTGCCGGTCGAGAGTGATGGATACTCCGAGGCTTTTGCCGAGCGTGAACGCGCCGAATGGCAATTGGCCGATGTGGTCGTGTGCCCGTCGCCCTTTGTCGCCCGTCACGTGATTGAAGAAGGTTGCGCACCGGAAAAGATCGTCATGGTTCCGACCGGGGTTGATACACGCTTCCAGTTTGAACGGAAGCCGCGAGCTCCGGGTAAATTGCGTGTGCTGACGGTGGGCGCCGTCGGCTTACGCAAAGGTTCGCCCTATGTCGGCGGGGTTTCCCGATTGCTGGCGGGAGAGGTGGAGTTTCGGATGGTCGGTCCTTTGGAGTTATTGCCCGAAGCGCAGGCCAAACTTGCTGTCTCTGTAGAATTGACGGGCCCCATTCCACGCAGTGAGATGCGCAAGCAGTTTGAATGGGCGGATGTCTTTCTGCTGCCATCACTCTGCGAAGGGTCGGCAATCTCCGTTTATGAAGCACTGGCCGCCGGGCTGCCTGTGATTTGTACCGAAAATACAGGCAGTGTCGTACGCCACGGAATCGATGGGTATATCGTACCGATCCGCGACGTCAGGGAAACGGTGGAAATCCTGCGGGAACTGGCAGGGAACCCGACTATGCTGGAACGGATGGGGGAAAACGCGCGTGAACGCGCGGCTGATTATACCTTATCGCGTTATGGCGAGCGGCTGGCTTCAGCAATCTTTCAGGAGAAGACGCCATGAACATCGTCCACGTCATCGGTTCCTTCGATCCTGCCAAGGGGGGGCCACAGGCCGTCGTGGTAAGGCTGGCGGCAGCGCAGGCTACTCTTGGCCACGAGGTGACAATCATAAGCTATAGCGATGACGAGGTGAACAGACGCGCCATCAGGGCGACCGCAACCATTCCCGGTTTTGACAAGGTGCGCACGCTTCTTCTGCCGATGCCAGATCTGCGGGAAACGTTGTTCGGAGGAGCTGCCGCGAAGGCGATGCAGCCACTGCTGCGCCTCGCGGATTTCGTGCATCTGCATGGCGTATGGGAGACCAATCTGCTGCGCGCTTCGATGTTCTGTCGTCGCTATGGTGTGCCTTACTGCATATGTTGCTGCGGCATGCTCGATATATGGAGCATGCGGCAGAGCGCGTGGAAGAAGAAATTCGCGATGACGCTCGGCTTTCGTCGGATGCTCGACGGTGCAGCCTTCATTCACGCTCTTAATGCAGACGAAATCGAGCTGATGCGACCTCTTGGTCTGAAACCGCCGTCGATGATTATCCCGAACGGCATCTTCCTCAACGAAGTCGAGGGCGGCGAAACCGGTGACATCGGTTTGCCGAAGCGGCCTTATGTTCTGTTTCTGTCGCGGCTTCACTACAAGAAAGGGCTTGATATATTGGCCGATGCCTTTCGCCGCGTTGCTTCCTTGTTTCCCGATGTGGATCTGGTGGTCGCAGGGCCGGATGGCGGAGCGGAAGACGAGTTTCGTGAGCGTATTCGTCACTATGGACTTGAGGCGCGCGTTCATGTGACCGGCGGGCTTTACGGTCCGGCCAAGATCGCTGCCCTGAAACAATCGGCCTGTTTTTGTCTGCCGAGCCGTCAGGAAGGTTTCAGCGTTGCCATAACCGAGGCCCTTGCCTGCGGTGTGCCGGTGGCGATTACGGATGGGTGTCATTTTCCGGAAGTTGCCGAGGCCGGTGCCGGTGTGGTCTGCCCGCTCGACCCGATGGCTGTGGCTTCGGCGCTTGAACGGATTCTCGAAGACCCCGATCGCGCCGCGCGAATGGGTGCGGCCGGAGCCAAGCTCGTCCGGGATAACTACACCTGGCCTCGCATTGCGCATCAGACGATTGCAGCCTACCAAAGCTTTCAGTCACAGAAGACCGACGCCGTTGCAAGGCGCAAGGCGCTCCGGTCCGTTCCCGCAAGCTGACAATCAAGGCTTTCGCCGTGGCCGTACCGGCTTGGCCGGATTGCCCGCATAAACCATCCATGGGTCCATATCGCGGAAGCTGACTCCCCGTGCTCCGAGAACAGCGCCTTCACCGATACTGACGCCCGGTCCCACGAAGGCTTCAGCTGCAACCCAGCCATGTGGCCCGATGTGTATGGGCGCCGCCGTGAGCGGGAATTCCGCCTGATCGATATTGTGGCCCGCAGTGCAGAGATGCGCGCGCTGGGAGACGATGGCGAAGGGCGCAAGCGTCACATGCGCCACGTTATAGCAAAGCGCGCCCGGTCCCAGCGATGCGTGTGCTCCCATGGTCAGATTGCCCGGCCACCAGATGCGTGCACTGCCGCGCACGATGGCCGTCCTGTGAACCTTCGCGCCGAAGGCACGCAGCACCATGCCACGCCAGCGCCACAGGAAGGATGGTGTCCATGCTGCCAGCACCAGCCAGCTCGCCTGCCAGCAAAGACGTCGTACGCGGTGCTGGAATGTGAAGGTCGCGCCACCTTCCATGGGGCGCGATGCGGTCATTCTGCCCGTAATGCTCTCTGTCTGGCGGGGGCGGCTGGTTTCTCCGGTCAGCGAGCCTGTGTGATCTGAGGTCACGGTCATGATGACCATCCTTCCTGAAGCTTGCCGCTATGCGATGCCGGAAGCGGCAGGTGGATCGAGCGATTGCGAATGACGCAGAACGACAGAATGGGAATGAGAAACAATGACATGTGAATCCAGACCGGCACGACCCAATCCGTGTGGTGGGAAATGGAATGCATGGCTGGGACGATGGAAAGCATGTAAACCAATTGCCCCAGCATCTCGCCTGCCATTGCGGTTTCCCAGAGCCTGCGCATGGCCCAGGCCAGCAGCAGGAATTTCAGGGCTCCGAAGTACCAGAACGACGAAAATGCATCGACCAGTCCGGTTTCCGTCGTGCCGGTCAGAGGATTGTAATCCCGACCGGGTTCCGGGACATCGAGATAGAGTGCTTCCTTGATATTGCTGCCCACAAGTTGCGCTGGAACGAATGTAAAAATGATACGATTCCAGTGATACTTGCCGTAGTCGAATTCCAACCGCCGATCGATTTCATCGATACGTTGTACGGCATTGCGCATTTCGGGGCCGCCGCGCTCCAGGGTGCTGCGAAAATTGGCAGCGTAGTCGATTTCCAGAATCTCATCGAGAACGAAGCTCGCATCCGTGCGGGTAACCTGACGATAATCGCCCATGCTGGTCATCAGAAAAGTACCGGCCAGAATGCCGATTGCCATGACTGTTCGAGGAACGAAAATTCGCCGGTAGAACCAGAAGGCAAGAAGGAACATAAGCACCAGCTGAATGGTCTCTGCACGCTTTCCGGTCACCAGAATACGATCGAAATAGAAGACCAGATCAAAAAGAATGATCGTCAGCGCAAACCATGACGGACGCCGTGCGAAGCACAGAAGGGCGATGGCGAGGCCATAAGGCATGAGCTGCGCAAAGAAGAGATAGACCACCGGCATTCCGGTCATCTGCATGCCGATGGAAACATCTCCGGGAAGGCGACTCAAGAGGAAGTAGAACACCGCGCCGAATATCGACAGACCGGCTGCGGCCCATAGCAATCTCCGTTCGCTGAAGCTCATGCTGAGAAATTTGATCGGGCGTTTGGCCATCCGCCAGCCGAGAACCAGCATTGCAAGGGACAGGATGCCCATGATCATCGTCTTGGCATAGGCGCCAGATGGCAGAAAATGGTCATAAACGAGGGCAGGGAGCTGTGGCAGCAGAAAGCCAAAGGTCATCACGCCTGCAAGGAATGGAAACTGATACATGCGTTCGGGACGGGAGAGGAGGCCACCGGCCAGAAGGCAGAGGACGAAACCGGCGAAAATCCAGGTGAGCGAGAGGTTCATCGAACGGCTCCCGCCAAGGCGCAAACGTCAGAAAGATCAGGTGCCGGTTCGCCAGCGGCAAGATCGTGCGGGAAGATGCGGCCTGAAAGCAGATACCAGCCGAGCTTCACATATTCCTTGGCGACAAGTTCCATATCTGCAGGCGTTGCCGGGAATCCGGGATGACCGCCATCGCCGCCGATCGGGGACGAAATGAAGCGCATCTGAGGGCAGGCAGCACGGAAGCTCGCCACAGCGCGGCGCGAATGATACCAGTTGGTCACGATCAGCGCGCTTCTGGCCTGTATCTCGCGCATGACCGGCGCAGAAAACCGCGCATTTTGCCATGTGCTGCCCGATTGGCATTCCACGAAGATCGCTGATGGTTTCACACCCTTACGCACCATGATCCGCTTGTTATAAAGGCAGTCACCGTCTCCGGTAACAAGGATCACGGGCGAGCGGCCTTCCTTCCAGAGGCGGGCTGCTTGTGCTGCGCGGGGCGGCCCGTCTCCACCGGGAACGACGATTATATCCGCTTTGCCGCCATCATCCTGCAAGGTCAGAACCGGTTCTGAAAAGAACATCGCAGCAAGACCGAACAGGACGGCACAGGGCAGAATGATGAGCAGCATCATACCATACGCCGTTCCGGTGTTTCGGTTTCCAGCGGGTGCCTGACGGGCGAGTTTTCCGCGAGCAACGCAGATTGGCGCTGGCGCTGCTCTTCCGTCTTGACGACGATCATGAACTCGTAAGCGGAAAGCAGGCGGCAGTAGAGATAGCCGGGCTTGCCGTCGAGAAAGCCGCCGCGCAGCAAATACATGTAGAGGAAGCGCAGACTCGGCCTGAACGGCATGTGATAGGAGAGCGATTTCAACGCCCGCCGCCGCCGTTCTGGAACTGTCGAAAGAATTCCGCCCCAGTCGATCCTGCGTTCAAGCAGGCGGGAGGCGGACAGATCAGCCTCAGCGGAAGAGTAACGGTTGTGCTTGTCGTACCAGGCTTCAAGGCCCTTGTTGAAACTGTAATGGATGAAATGCGCCTGCAGAGCGCCTTCCGGCCCCCCGCTGGCACGTGAATGCACTGAACGCTCGAACCGGACCCGGTCGGGCCTTACCAGCCGGGTGATCCAGGTGGGATAAAGGCTCGCATGGCGTATCCAGCGCCCCATGAACATGTTCTTGTAACGCGCCTTGAAGAAGACTTCGGGTCGTTTGGGATCAGCGGCAATCGCCAGCATTTCGTCACGCAGGTCCGCCGGTGTGATCTCGTCCGCATCCGGCGTATAGACCCAGTCATGCTTGAACTTGATTTCTGTCAGGCCATACATACGCTGGCGGTCCTCGGTGTCATAGGCACGCTGAAACACGCGGGCTCCCGCTGCCTTCGCAATCTCGACCGTACGGTCGCTGCTGTAAGAATCGAGGATGACGATGTCGTCGCACCAGTCCAGCGAGGCGAGACAGGCAGGCAGGTTGACCTCTTCGTTCAGCGTCATGATGAGTACGGAAACGTTCATGAAGTTGCCCCAGGATAGTTGATGTTCGGTTTTGTTGTCGGGTTGGCCTCGGCCATTGAGGCGGCAATGATCGGACGCGCGCCCCTGGTCATGCGCAGCACGAAAAGCGTGTGCGCTGCGGCAGGGATCGCCAGTGCGAGAAGCATCGGCCAGACAGGTATGTCGAGCCGGATCGCGATATAGGCGATGGCCCCGGCCATGAAGTTAAGCGCCATAACCGCCACGGCTGTTTGCCCGCAGGAAAGCCCCGCATCCATCAGCAGGTGGTGCAGATGCTGCCGATCTGGCGAAAACGGGCTTCTGCGTGCGGACATGCGGCGCACGATCAGGCTCAGCGTATCGATGACAGGCACGATGACGACCCAGATCAGGACGGGAAAGGCGACGGCGATGGTTCCGTTCGCAAGGATGAGGATAAATCCGGCAAGCGCCGCACCGAGAAAGGTGCTGCCGCCGTCGCCAAGGAAAAGACTGGCCTTTGCACGCCAGCGATGCCGCATGTTGAAGACGAGAAAGCCGAGACAAGCAGCAGCCAGCGCGAGTGCGTGCAGCCCAAGGCGATGTTCGCCGATCCCGAAGCCGATGACGGCCAGCCAGAAAAACGCTGCAGCACTAGCCGATCCCGCCAGTCCGTCAACGCCATCACTCATATTGATGGCGTTGACGAGGCCAACAATGAAAGCGAACGCCATAATCATGAACAGCGGTCCGGTCAGAACCTGAAACAGCATTTCCGGATTGGCGGACGCTGAAGCCTCAACGCCGTCCGATGCAAGTCCGAGATAAATCTGCCGTATTCCGGCGATGCCTATCATCAGAAAGGCTGCAAGCAGCTGAATCGCGAGGCGCGGCGTGACCGGCAGGTTGAAACGGTCATCGAGAACACCGGTGATGAGGATAAGCACAAGGCCCGGCAGCAAGGTCATGGCGCTGGCATGGCCCGAAATGCCGTGCGCCAGAAGCGCTGCTACGGAAAACGAGAGAAAAATGGCGATGCCACCGCAAAGCGGAACGTTTCCGTCGTGTCTCTTGCGGGCATCGGGAATGTCGATGAGATACCATTCGCGTGCCAGCCCGCGAAAACCGAGGCAGAAGGCAACGGAAAGCGCGAAAGCCAGAAGCGTGATCCAGGAAAGACTCGTCATGTCTCCTCCGAGGCGCGTGCAAAGATCAAACTTTGGAAATTTTTACCCATTGCCGCGGTGATCCACGACTTGGCTTTAGAGCGTGCCGCATACTCCTTTCAGGTCAGGGGTTAACACCAAGGGCGACATTTCTTGCCGGTAGCAAAAGTCTATTCTGGGCCTGATCCGGAAAATCGCGCCTGCGAACGCTTTAGCCAGTGTGCCGGTGCCGGTATGCCCGCGACAGTATGAAATGGGGGACGAAGAGGTGATACGGAGAACGACGATTTCGCCTGGGAATACCCGCTGGAGCGGATCATGAATGGCGTTCGCAGGGGCTTTGTCATGGCGGCGCTGGAGCAGTATGCGGGGCTACTTTTTAACTTTGTAACCGTCGCAGCGGTGTCTCGGCTTCTGGGGCCGGCAGAAACCGGAATGGGTGTAATAGGCTTGAGCCTTACGGCGCTTGTGTTTTCACTGCGCGAATTCGCCAGTCCGGAATTCCTGATAAAGATCGACAAGGTGCGTGATCAGGATATCCGGACTTCGCTTACTTTTCTTATGGGCGTGACGCTGCTGCTGTCGCTGGCCCTCTATTTCACACTGGGTTATTTCGCCGAGTCCTATAACGACCCGAAACTGAAGCTCTTTCTTAGCATCACGATCGTTGCAGCGCTGGTCGAAAGCCTGTCCTTGCCGGTCGTCGCACTGCTGAGGCGTGAGATGGCCTTCGGAACATTGGCGCGCATCCGTACTGCAGGATCCGGTTTGGGTGCCCTGGTAACGGTTGCCATGGCCTTTTGCGGTTTCGGACATATGTGCTTTGCCTTCGGATTGCTGGCGAGCGCCCTGATGACAACAGGACTGGCTATCGCGATCCATCCTTTGAGAGGCCAGTTTCGTCCGTCGCTGGCCAGTTTCGATACAGCCTGGCGGTTCGGGATCTATCTTGGAGGCAATGCCGGGCTAAACAAGATTTGCATGACGCTTCCACAGCTTCTGCTAGGACGCTTCATGCCCATATCGGCAGTTGGAATTTACAACCGGGCCGACACGCTGAGCGGTCTGCCGGATCGTATTATCCTTTCAGCCGTTTTCACTGTGGCGTTCCCGATGCTTTCGGCGCAGGTCCGCGCCGGGGCTGATATCAGCCAGTCCTATATACGTGCCTTATCCTACATCACCGTTGCTTATTGGCCGGCACAGGCATTGCTCGCTTTGCTTGCATATCCGGCGGTACGTATCATTCTTGGCCCCGGCTGGTCCGAAGCGGCACCCATCGTAGCGATCCTGAGCCTGGCCTGTCTTTTCTGGTTCCCCGCGATCCTGACCTATCCTTTGTTGATGGCATTGGGTGAAAATCGCGAAGCTTTCCTATCCAATCTGATTTCGCGGCTGGTTGCGCTCACCGTTATAAGCACCGCTGCATTTTACGGTCTGATGGCCGTTGCGCTTGGCCAGTTCATCAGTCTGCCGATACAGATGGTCATAGCCATCGTTTTCGTGCGCAGGCATGTGGCTTTTTCCTATACCGTGCTTGGCCGGGCATTGATGAAAAGCGGCCTTGTTACTCTGATGACACTGGCTATACCGCTCGTGATGGTCGCGGTGAATGGCTTTTCGCTGGAAATTCATTGGGCCACCGGGATTTCGATGGGTCTTGTGGCGGCATTTAGCTGGCTGAGCTCGCTGTTCCTGGTGCGGCATCCCTTCGCCGCAGAGGTTTCACCGGTTCTGGGCTGGACTATTGGGAAGCTTTGGGTTCGGCGTGCGCAGCCTTCAGCTTCGACCCCGGCAGAATAGGAGAGCTTGTCATGGACCGACGCCTACAACAACAGCCCACGGTCGATGTCGTCATCCCCAACTTTAACTATGGTCGCTATCTTTCCACCTGTGCCAACAGTGTATTGCGGCAATCAGGTGCCAATGTCCGTCTACTGATCATCGACAATGCCTCTACCGACAATAGTGTTGAGGTGGCGAAGAGCCTTGCGGCCAGTGACAGCCGTGTCGAATTGCTGCTCCGTCGGAAAAATCTCGGGCCGCATGCCTCATTCAATGAGGGCATAGATTGGGCCACATCCGAATATTTCCTGATCCTGTGTTCGGATGACCTATTGGCGAATGGAGCTTTGGAGAGGGCGACAAGCGTGTTGTCGCAATGTGTGGACGTTCACCTTGCGCATGGCGCGACAGGCAGGATCAGAGCCGACGACGGTGAACCCGGCCTCACCACTCCCGTTGCCGCACCGGACGATTGGCGGATATGGTCGGGGGATGAATTCATTGAATTTGCCTGTCGGCATGCATTTAACCCGATAATAGGCCCGACGGCGGTTGTAAGGACGTCGATCCAGAAAGAGGTAGGATATTACCGCACCTCGCTTTCTCACACTGACGATCTCGAAATGTGGCTGCGTATCGCTCTGCGCGGTTCCATCGCCTCTACCAGCCAGATTCAGGCTTACGCGCGTTCGCATCCCCAGAACCAATCGGCGACAGTGAACGGCATTCTGAGTTGGAACCGGGAATTCGAAGCCGGATTCCGGTCCTTCTTCGATCATGAAGGTGCGAGCTTGCCGGATCAGCGCCATCTGTTCGCAATGGTTCAGGATTGCCTGACCAAGCGTGCCTATTGGTCTGCGATCTCCAATCTGGCGCGGCAGCCGAAGGTGGCAGGTTCGTTGATGGCGTTCGCATTGAAGCGTGAGCCGTTGCTGGCAGTCATGCCTCCCTTCGATTACCTGTTGAAACGATCCGCCTGGCGAAGCCGACGCGACGCTGGCTAGAGATTCATAAGACGGATCGCTAGGGTATCCCCAAACGTAAAGCGGGAGAAATGCTCTAGTTGGGGCGCGGCAATGGAACGGCGACATTCGCCGTCTCCTTGGCCGTGTCGAGAAAAGTGGCGTAAAGAATTTCTTCCTGCCCTGCCAACCGGCTGCGATACCCTTGTACACCGGCCTCCACTTTCTTGACCAATATCGTGCGCTGCTCGAAAGCAATTTCAACGTGGGAGAGTATGGTTTCAGGATCGAAGTTTTCGATCCGATGGCAGAATGCTGCCAATCCGGTATCTTGCAACAATGCATCGTTCTTGCTCGCATAAGCCAGCGAGATTGTGGGACGCCCCATGGCAAGAGCGCAGACGACGTTATGGTAACGGCTGGCAATAACGATGTCTGTCTTGGCAATCTGCTGCATGAGGTCGTGCAGGGACGCGGATGGTTCAAATATGACATTGTTCGCTTCGGCTGGTGCAAGCTGCTCCAGTACGTCACGGGCGGCCTCTATATCACCCTTGCCGCCAATAAGCAGGCGAACCTGACGACCGCTGGCCAGAAGCTTTTTTACCAGCGTGGTTATTTTGGCAACATATTGCTCGTAGATGGCGTCGCCGTCCTTTTCATTCTTTTTCCATCCTCGATAAATCATCACGCCGATGCCCACGCATTGATCCGGGCTGCCCGGCTTTTCATCCGGAACCGTCGGCAATGCGAAGGCGATATCTGCGCTGACGAAATCCTGAGTGGAGTTTACGCCCAGCTGTTTCGTGAAGTCATGGGAGATCTGGTCTCGATAGGAACGGAAAGACGCCAACATTGAAGCCCAGCGGATGAAGAGCCGGCTCAATGGACGATCGACGGGGCCGGCGCCGATCGATACAAAAATCAGACGCGTGCTGGCAAGTTTGGCTGCGAGGGACCATCGTAGCACTGCGAACGGCCAGCCGAAGGGGTTTTCGTTGAAGTCGTCGAGTATCCCGGTACCTGGCACAACGATGAGATCGAGCTGGGAGGCAAGCAAGAGCGCGCAGATAAAGCCGATTATTCGGCGAGGAAAGTGCAATAGCGCCTTGTTGATTGCCCTCAGTAGCCAATTTGACGGTTCCGGTTGAGAAACCGGACGGGCGGGGAGATCAAACGTCTGCTCGACGACATCGGGCTTGGAGCAGATACAGACGAGTTTTGCGTCGGGACAGTTACGATTCAGGAGTTGCAACATGGCTTCCAGCGAACCGTCATTGCCGGTATTGCCGGAACCGAACTGCCCGAAAAGCCCAATTCTCATATGCGTTTCTCCTGTTGTAGCAACAGGCTAATGCCGGACGCGTTGTCAGGAAAACTGGCAGAAGGGTGAACACCATCCTCTATTGTAGGAGGGGGAGTACCCCTCATAGCCGAAATGCGCGGCAAAGCAATTTCGATACACTGGCCAGCGGTATATCCATTGCCCCCCGATATACCGGAGTAAGGCTTCGAGGGAATTGTTCCCTCGAAGTCTTGTCTCCCTTGAAATGTCCTGTGGCAACAAGGTTGTGGCGATGAAATGTGCTTACTTTGTCCGTCCCCATATAGGCGGGACTTATTCGGTCTTCACGCGTCTGCGTTCGTCGCTTGGCCAGTCGGGCATTGAGCTTCGATGGCTTGCCTCGGGTGCCGCTGGCGATACGATCAGCGTGCCGACGGGACAAGGGCTGGAGGATTCCCTTCGCAAGGGTGATGTCATCGACGGGATGGGGGTGCTGGATGAAGAAACCCGCGCCAAGCGCATGGTTGGCTTCCTGCGCGAAAACCGTTTTGACGCCGTTTTCGTCAATGTCCTCTCTCATCGTTTCGAAACCAATCTGGTGCGCTATCTGCCTGCCGATATTCTGCGTATCATGATCGTGCACAATATCACGCCCGGCACCTATGCGGCGGCGAGGGCAATCCGCGATCATGTTCATGCAACTGTGGGAGTTTCAAAACGCTGTCGCGACGATCTCGTGCGCCAGCACGGTTTCGATGCGGCGCGCACGCTGGTCATCCCGCATGGGTTGAACCGGGATATCCATCTCTCGCGCAATGTTCCGAGGCACGATGGACGCAGTCCGCTGCGGCTGCTCTATCTGGGACGCATGGAAGATAACTCAAAGGGCATATTCTGGCTTCCGAACATCCTGCGTGAGCTCGACTGTGATTATCATCTGACCGTCGCCGGAGATGGCCCCGATCTGAAAGAACTGCGCCACCGTCTTGCGCCCTTTGGCGACAAGGTCCGTTTCAACGGCTGGGTCGCGCCCTCCGATGTTCCCTGGCTGGTGAGCCAGCATGACGTCATGGTTATGCCGTCGCGCTTTGAAGGGTTCGGACTCACGCTCATTGAAGCAATGAGCCAGGGCTGTCCGGCGGTCGTGTCGAAGATCGCCGGTGTGACCGATATGATCGTCACCGATGGAAAGGACGGACTTTTGTTTCCCGTCGGCGATTTTCGTCAGGCAGCACGCCATATCGGGCAGCTTGCACGCGACCGTGAACTGCTTGCGGGCATGGCGGATGCCGCCCAGCAGAAGGTTGAAACAGTCTTCAACAATGATACTGCCGGGCGCGCTTACGCAGGACTCCTTGAGAAACTCGCGGAGGAGCGCCCTGCCATCGCACCGCCACTGGCGCTTTCGCAATGGTCGATGCCGAACGCGCTTCATTCCAGTCTGCGCAGCCGTTTGCCGAAGCCGGTGAAGAACTGGCTGCGCCAGGTGCGCGAGCGCTTGCACACCGGATGGTCGGCAGCATGATCCTTTAGAGCGCACCCCGAAAACGGTGAAGCGGTTTTCGGAAAAGATGCGCATAAAAACAAATGATTAGAGCGCCGATCTGATCCAATCAGATCGAAACGCGCTCTAATAAAAAAGGAGAAGGGGCATGAACCTTTTCACATCGCAGTTTCGCAATTCTCAACTGCTTGCCACCAAGGCACACGCGCTGATACCGGGCGGCTGTCACACCTATGCCAAGGGCGACGACCAGTATCCCGTTCTGGCACCCGGCTTCATCCAGCGCGGCTCCGGCTCGCATGTCTTCGACGTCGACGGCCATGAATATATCGAATACGGCATGGGTAATCGTGCGGTTGGGCTGGGCCATGCCTATCCACCCGTCGTGCGCGCCGTGCGTGACGCCTTGCAGGATGGCTGCAATTTCACGCGTCCAAGCGCCATCGAAGTCGAATGCGCGGAGAGCTTTCTGGAGCTGATCGACGGAGCGGAAATGGTGAAGTTCTGCAAGGACGGCTCGGACGCGACTTCGGGCGCGGTACGACTTGCGCGCGCCTATACGGGACGCGACATGATTGCCTGCTGTGCCGATCATCCGTTCTTCTCGACCGACGATTGGTTTATCGGCACGACGAAGATGAATGCGGGCATTCCGGCGTCGGTCTCGGCTTTGACGGCAACGTTCCGCTATAATGACATTGCGAGCGTGAAAGCCTTGTTCGAGGATTATCCGGGACGTATCGCGGCCATTATCCTTGAACCCGCAAAGGCCGACGAGCCACAAAACAACTTCCTGCAGGAAGCAAGGCGTATCGCCCACGAAAACGGGGCCTTGTTCATTCTGGACGAGATGATTACCGGCTTTCGCTGGCATGTGCGCGGGGCGCAGAAGCTCTATGATGTCGAGCCTGATCTTTCCTGTTTCGGCAAGGCGCTGGGCAACGGCTTTGCGATTTCAGCGCTGGCAGGCAAGGCGGAATATATGCAGCTTGGCGGTCTGACCCAGACCGACCATCCGCGCGTTTTTCTGCTTTCGACCACGCATGGCGCGGAGACCCATGCCATGGCTGCTGCGATTGCCACGATGACGATTTATCGCGACGAACCGGTGATCGAGAGGCTTCACGAACAAGGCTCCAAACTGGCAGAGGGCGTGAATGCGGCGATTGCCAGCCATGGCCTGCAGAACCACCTTCGCCTGTTCGGGCGTCCGTGCTGTCTTGCATATGGAACGCTCGACGAGAAGGGGCAGCCATCTCAGGCATTTCGCACCCTGTTTCTTCAGGAGACAATCCGGCGTGGCGTGCTGATGCCGTCGCTGGTCGTAAGCTATACCCATAGCGACACGGATATTGCGCGAACGGTGGATGCAATCGACGGCGCGCTCGACATCTATGTCCGGGCACTGAACGATGGTGTGACTTCCTATCTGACGGGACGTCCTTCGCAGGTGGTCTATCGCCGCTTCAATGAAGCGCCGACTTATCCGCCGACGATGCGATGAAGCACTTCGCAGCGGTCCTGATCGCCGCAACCCTGCTGTGGTCGGCAACGAAGCCGACATATGCCGCCGATCTGTTTCCAATCACAGTTGGTCAGGACCGGCGCGTATTCGAGGATGCAGCCGGTAAGCCTTTTCTGTTGCAGGGTGATACCGCATGGTCGCTGATTGCGGAATTGAAGCGCGAAGATGTCGAAACCTATCTGCAAGATCGCCGGAAGCGCGGCTTCAACGCCATTCTGGTCAGTCTGGTCGAACACTACTTCTCCAGTCACCCGCCCGCCAATGCCTATGGCGAGAAGCCGTTCAAGAGCGATGCCTTCGGTGAACTCAATCCGAAATATTTCGATCACGCCGCCTGGGTGATCGGGAGGGCGGAAGAACTCGGCTTCGTCGTTTTTCTCGCGCCCGCCTACCTTGGGGTGAACGGCGGCAACCAGGGTTGGTTCTCCAAGGCGCAGGCTGCCGGTCCGGAGAAAATGCGTGTCTATGGCCAGACGATAGCTCAGCGATTTGCGGAGTTTCATAATGTTGTCTGGGTCTTGGGCGGGGATTTTGATGATCCTGATCGACGGCTGGTTTCCAGTCTGGCCGATGGAATCTCAAGTATTGTTCCTGGCGCTCTTCTGACGGTACATTCTGGTCGCAATAGCAATACGGCTGAACTCTGGGGCGACCGGCCCTGGTTGAGTTTCGATACGGTTTATACATATGACGATGTTCATGCAGCGGTTTTTCAACGGCGAAAAGCTGCTGAAATGCCTGTCATTTTGCTGGAAGCGGGCTATGAGTTCGAGCGGGGGACGACTACGCGGATGATCCGCCGTAATGCCTATGGCGCGCTGTTGGCGGGTGCTGCCGGGCAGTTCTTTGGTAACAACCCGATTTGGCATTTCACGGGACCGGGGATCTCCACTGCTGATCGAAGCTGGCAGGAAGCCCTCGACAGTGCCGGCGCGCGGTCAATGACGGTGTTAAAGAAACTCTTCGACAAACTGCCATGGTCGCAGCTCCAACCCGATAGCAGTAGAGCCATTTCAGCAGGCGCGGGAAACTATGCCGCATCACTGCCTGACGGCACCTTGTCGGTTATCTATGGCGATGCCGGTGGTTTTGCGGTGCAGAAAGCTATTGTCAAACAAGGCTGGCAGGCTGTCTGGTACGACCCGGTTTCCGGCACGTTCGCGGATGCGGGCCAACCAAAGCTTGAGGGATCGGTTGCGACCTACACACCCAAGCAGGCGCAAAATGCCGGTGGCGGAACTGACTGGCTTTTACTGATCGGCAACGCCAGGCGCCTGCAGGACATCCAAAAGAGGTAGGCGATACGCCCTTTCACGCTTTTCATAAACGCTTGTCCTAACCGGGCATGCCTTCGGTCAAGTCGTCGCTCCTGTCCTCTCTGGCTAACATGCATTTATCAAAGCTTGAGGAGTCGGACATGAAAGTACTGGTTACGGGCAATCAGGGCTATATCGGGTCGGTCATGGTGCCGGTCCTCACAAATGCGGGGCATGAGGTGTCCGGCTATGACATCGGTCTTTACGAACATTGCCGTTTTGAAGAAGGCGGCGCCGTTATGAGCGTGCCGACCATCCGAAAGGACGTGCGCGATGTGTCGCCACGCGATCTGGAGGGGTTTGATGCGGTTATTCATCTTGCCGCACTCTCCAATGATCCGCTTGGCAATCTCAACGAGGAACTGACCTACGACATCAATCATCGGGCGAGCCTCGCGATGGCCAAGGCCGCCAAGCTGGCAGGGGTGGGGCGCTTTCTGTTTGCTTCATCCTGCAGCAATTACGGTATCAGCGATGCCGATCTGATCGATGAGACCGGCGAACTGAAACCGGTGACGGCCTATGGCCGGTCCAAGGTGCGGGCGGAGCAAGAAATTCGGGAATTGGCGGATGCAAGCTTCTGTCCCGTGTATCTTCGGCCCGCCACGGCTTACGGCGTTTCGCCGTTCCTGCGTTTCGATATCGTGCTCAACAATCTCGTGGCCTGGGCAGTGACGAAAGGGCTGATTTATCTCAAGTCCGACGGCACGCCATGGCGACCCATCGTGCATATTCGCGATATTTCCCGCGCCTTCATGGCCACCATGGAAGCCCCGCGCGAAAAAGTCTGGAACGAGGCCTTCAATGTCGGATCAACGGAGCACAACTACCGCATTCGGGATATAGCGGGCATCGTCGCCGACAATGTTCCCGATTGCCGTATCGAATATGCGGACGATGCCGGGCCGGATACGCGCTCCTACCGTGTCAGTTTTGAAAAGCTGGCGCGCGTGCTGCCGGAAGCGAAACCGGAATGGGATGCCGTTGCCGGCGCGCGTGAATTGCTTGCCGCCTATAGCCGCTCGACGCTGACTCTTGAGGAGTTTGAAGGACCACGCTTCCAGCGCATCGCCCATATCCGCAAGCTGATAGCGGAAGGGGTGCTGGATGCCGATCTGCGGCGTGCCGACGAGGAACCGCAACAGCTTCGGGCAACTGCGTGATGGATACGGGGGCAGGGCGCAAAGGCATTGAAACAGCCATTCCGCCGGTATCGAACGGGATGGCCATTTACGACCTTGCTGCTCGGCTTTATCCAGTCTGCCGCAGTCTCGCCGGCGATGGGGTGCGCGAAACGCTTGCCATCATCGGGGAACATCTGCCGCTGACAGTCCATCAGGTTCCGACCGGTACATCGCTTTACGATTGGAAAGCGCCGCAGGAGTGGATCATTCGTGATGCCTATATTGCGGATATGAACGGCAATCGTGTCGTCGATTTTGCCCGGCACAATCTGCATGTGGTGAATTTCAGCGTGCCGGTGCGGGAAAGAATGCCGCTTAGTGCACTGAGGGAGCATATTCATACGCTGCCCGACCAGCCGGACCTCATTCCCTATCGCACCTGTTATCACGCGGAGGGCTGGGGGTTCTGTATGGCGCATAACGAATTTCTGTCCATGCAGTACGGCGATTATGACGTCGTGATCGATGCTGAGCGCCGCGACGGTTTTCTGACCTTCGGTGAGTTCATTCACGAGGGGGACACCGACGAGACCTTCATCCTGTCGGCCCATCTCTGCCATCCGTCGCTGGCCAACGATAACTGTTCGGGGCTGGCACTGCTGACCCGCCTTGGTGAGGTTCTGCAATCACGGCGCACGCGCCTGACCTATCGACTGCTTTTCGGCCCGGCGACTTTCGGCGCTCTTGCGTGGCTCAGGCATAACGAGGCGCAACTGGGGCTGGTCCGCCACGGGCTGGTCTTGTCCTGCGTCGGCGATGCTGGCGGGCCGAACTACAAGCGCAGCCGTCGCGGCGACGCGGAGATTGATCGGATCATGGGCCTCGTACTCGGTGAGTGCACCAATGCGACGATGCATGATTTCTGGCCCTACGGCTATGACGAGCGCCAGTTCTGTTCGCCGGGATTCAATCTGCCGGTCGGCATGTTCCAGCGCAGCCTTTATGGCACCTTTCCGGAATATCACACATCGGCCGACAATCTCGATTTCATCAAACCGGAGTATCTTGAGCAGTCGTTCAACATGGTCTTGCAGGCTATTGAAATTGCTGAACGAAACTGGCGTCCGCTGAATACCTCACCCAAGGGAGAGCCGCAGCTTGGAAGACGTGGACTCTATGGAAACATGGGTGGGGATAGCCGCTCTGCACAGAACGCAATGGCGTTGTTATGGGTGCTCAATCTGGCAGATGGCGAGCATTCCATTCTCGATATGGCAGAGCGTACGAAACTGCCATTTGTAACCCTCGCCGACGCGGCTGCCCGGCTCCGCGAGGCAGAGTTATTGGTGGAAAGCTAAAGCAGCGGCCAGGCCAAATCCTTGTCGGAAATGACACTCGGCCTGTTTGGCCATGGTATGCCGAGCGACGGGTCATCATAGCGTAAACCTGTCGCATAGTCCGGTGCATAGGGCTTCGAGATCATGTAACGAACGAGCACATCGGGCGTCAGGGTCTGAAAACCGTGCGCGCATCCTTCGGGGATATAAAGCAGCACGCCGTTTTCGGCGGATAGCTCCACGCCGGTCCAGCGCCGATAGGTTGGCGAATGCGGGCGCAGATCGACCAGAACATCCCATATGACGCCCTGCAGGCAGGTGACGAGCTTGGTCTCAGAATGCGGTTCGTTTTGATAATGGAGGCCGCGCAGTGTTCCTTCTTCGCGCGAGAAAGACAGGCTGTGCTGCGGGAAATGCGTTTCCATCTGCCGCTCGGCGAATGCAGCTTCGCAATAGACCCGCGCGAACCAGCCGCGTTCGTCTTCAAGTCTTTCCGGCTCGATAGACCAGGCACCGTCGATATTGAGCGAAGTGAAACGCATGATTTGCCCCGGATTGCAGCCATTTGCATTCTGACAGCTGGATTGCCGGGCGATAGAACCTTCTTCGATGCATCCGAATAGCCTTCCGGATGAGGCCAAACTGTCCGAATGAGGTAGGCGACTACGCCCCTGCCGCCATTGGGCGAAGATTGGGTATCTACACCGCATAGTCCGTCCGGTGAATGTTGCGCCCGATCGTATGTACGGCTCGCTCCCGATGACAGTCTCGGAAATTTTTAGGCCGCTTAGTAATTTTGGTTATCCGACGCGGATCGGAGTTCAACTCTATCAACCCATAACGGACCAGCCAAAAGGTTCGACGAGGCGAGGAATGACGTATGACCATCCAGACGCCGGATATTTCGCGGAGCACGAGCATGGCGCAAGAGCAGACCGGCTGTCGCCTGTGCGGTAAACTACTCAAACATACTTTCGTCGATCTTGGGATGTCACCGCCTTGCGAGAGCTTCATCACAGCGGATCGCCTTGACCGTATGGAGCCCTATTACCCGCTCTATGCGCTCGTCTGTGACCATTGTTATCTGGTGCAGCTGAAGGAGTATTTCTCGCCTGCAGAAATTTTCACTGAATATGCCTATTTTTCGTCCTTTGCCACGAGCTGGGTCAGCCACGCAAAGACCTATTGCGACGAGATCACCGAGCGGCTGGGACTGAACGAGAATAGCTTCGTGGTCGAGATTGCCAGCAATGATGGCTATCTGTTGCAGCATTTTCTGCCGAAGGGCATCCCGATCCTCGGTATCGAACCGGCTGCCAATGTGGCTGAGACTGCCATTGCCAAGGGCGTGCCGACGCGCGTGGATTTCTTTGGTTCGACGCTCGCCGCCGAACTGGTGGGCGCGGGACGCAAGGCCGACCTCCTGATCGGCAACAACGTTCTGGCGCAAGTCCCTGATCTCAATGACTTTGTGCGCGGCCTGCAACTGCTGTTGAAGCCGGAGGGCGTGATTACGCTGGAGTTTCCGCATCTCGCCAATCTGATCGAGCAGAACCAGTTCGACACGATCTATCACGAGCATTTCTCGTATTTCTCGTTGCTGACGATCCGGTATATGGCGCATCGCCATCACCTCAAGGTCATCGACGTGGAGGAACTGCCAACCCATGGCGGGTCGCTCCGGGTGTATCTTGCGCATAACAGCAGCAAGCGGAAGGCGGGGCCGCGTGTCGCCGCCCTTCTGAAGCGCGAAGAGAGTTTCGGCCTCAACGAGATTTCGACCTATGAGCAGTTTGCCGAAAAGACGCGGCGCACCAAGCGCGATCTCCTGTCCTTCCTGATCGCAGCCAAGAATGCTGGAAAACGTATCTGCGGTTACGGCGCGCCGGGCAAGGGCAATACGCTTCTGAATTATTGCGGCATCGGCACAGATTTCCTGGACTTCACGGTTGACCGCAATCCCTACAAGCACGGGCGTTTCACGCCGGGCATGCACATTCCGATCTACGATGTGTCGGCAATCGACAAATACCGACCCGATTACATCCTCATTCTGCCGTGGAATTTCAAGGACGAGATCATCCGGCAGATGCAGCATGTGGTCGAATGGGGTGCGAAGTTCATCATTCCCATCCCGCACGTCACGTTGATTGACCCGGCATTACTCACAGAGGAGCGGTAAGTCATGAAAGTCGTTTTGTTCTGCGGCGGTCTTGGAACCAGAATCCGCGAATATTCGGAGAATGTCCCGAAACCGATGATCCCGCTCGGTCATCAGCCGATCCTGCATCATGTCATGGAATATTACAGCGACTATGGGCACAACGAGTTTGTTTTGTGCCTGGGCTATAAGGCCAATGTCGTGAAGGATTTCTTCCTGACAATCCGCCCGCAAACCTTCGCGGACTGTGTGGTTTCGGATGGCGGGCGCAATGTGCAACTGCTCGAGGAAGTGGATCGCGACTGGAGCGTTACGCTGCTCGATACGGGTATCTGGCGCAATATCGGTGAAAGGCTCTGGAGCGCCCGATCGCATGTAGCAAATGAAGATATGTTCCTCGCCAATTACAGTGACGGTCTCAGCGATGTCGATCTCGACGACATGACGGAACGTTTCCGAGCCAGCGGCAAGATTGCCTGCTTTCTCGCCGTCCGTCCGCCGCTGACCTATCACCTTGCAGATATTGCCGAAGGCGGCGACGTGCGGGCTTTCCGAACCTCGAACACCTCCGATATCTGGATCAATGGCGGCTATTTCCTCTTCCGCAAGGAAATCTTCGACTATATGCGCGAAGGTGAGGAACTGGTGCTCGAGCCCTTCGGTCGTCTCATCGCTGAAAACCAGTTGATGGCCTATAAGTATGAGGGCTTCTGGCGCTCCATGGATACGCTGCGTGACTGGCAGACGCTTGAAGATATGGTGGAGAAGGGTGACATGCCCTGGAAGAGACACAAGGCGGAAGAAGCCGCACGTCGGGCCACCAATGTCGCGATAGCGCTATGATCGATCTGCGCTCACTGGCAAATAACAGCCGTCCGCTTCAGCTGCTTTGTCTGGGCGCGCATTCCGACGATATCGAGATCGGTTGCGGCGGCACGCTTCTGAGCCTGATCGAGAGCGGAACGCCGCTGCATGTCGAATGGTGTGTTCTGTCGGGGAACGAGACAAGGCGCGCGGAGGCAGAGGCTTCCGCACGCGATTTTCTGCGCGGGATAGACAGTTTCAACATCCATCTGGCCTCTTTCGAGGATAGCTATTTCCCGGCGCAAAGCCGCGAAATCAAGCAATGGCTGATTGAACAGCGCGGAAGAGGGCTACCGGATATGGTTTTCACTCATCGCCATGGCGATGCTCATCAGGATCACCGTACGATCAACGAGCTGACATGGAACCTGTTTCGGGATCAGGTGATCCTTGAATATGAAATTCCGAAATGGGATGGCGATCTGGGCCAGCCGAACGCCTATTCGGCGCTACCGGCTGTGATGATGGATCGCAAGATCGAACTGTTGATGAAGCACTTCGGCACACAGCGCTCGAAGGATTGGTTCGATCCGGAAACCTTTCGCGGTCTTGCCCGGCTACGCGGCATGGAATGCCGCGCGCCCGAAACTTATGCCGAAGCTTTCCATGCCCGTAAGCTGCGGCTTTTCTAATTTTTAATCGGTTCCGCATTGGTGTCGACACGGACGACCACCGACATGCCGGGTGCCAGATGCGCGGCGTCCGGTTGATCTTCATCGATGGCGATCCGAACGGAAAGGCGTTGCGTGATCTTGGTGAAATTGCCGGTCGCATTGTCCGACTTGATGACGCTGAATTCAGACCCGGCAGCGGGTGCGAAGGCTTCGATATGCCCCGTCAACTCTGCATGACGCAGCGCATCGACGGTGAAAGTGACTGGTTGGCCGACCTTCATGCCGTAGAGCTGTGTTTCCTTGAAATTCGCCATCACCCATTTGGTCTTCGGGACGACGGACACGAGCTGCGTTCCCGCCGTCACATATTGACCGAGCCGGACGCCCACTTCGCCGAGCGTACCGTCGCGCGGGGCGATGATGCGGGTGTTCTGCAGGTCGATCCGCGCCAGTTCAACGGTCGCTTCCGCATTGGCGATATCGGCATTGAGGCTGTCACGATTGACGATGATGGATTGCAGGTCCTGTTGGGCAACGGCTAGTGCGGCTTGGGCTTCGTCAACAGAAGCTTGTGCCTGAAGCAGGGTGCCGTGTGCTGTATCGGCAGAGCTTTGCGTCGTCACGCCGCGCGGCAGCAAGGCTTCGACGCGCTTCGCATTGGCCTCAGCTACCTCAAGTGCTGCCTTGGCGCCGGAAATCTGCGCCTGTCGCGACTGGATCGTTGCTTCGGCCGAACGCTGGCTCTGTTCTGAGTTGGCAAGCGCTGCCTTCTTGCTGTTGAGTGCGGCAAGCGCCTGATCCAGCTTCTGCTGATAGCTGCGGCTGTCGATCTCGAACAGGAGGTCGCCCTGTTTCACGGTTTGATAGTCGTTGACATTGACCTTGGTGACATAGCCGGCGACTTGCGGGCTGATAACCGTTACCTGTCCGCGGACATAAGCGTTATCGGTGGTCTCGACGCTGTGTTTGAAAGGCGGCAACTGCCACGCCCAGAGCACCATCAGAACACCTGCCAGGCCGATGATGAGGGCAAGACCGCCGCGAATATACTGTTTTCCAACTGACATTTTCAAATACTCGTCGATTTAACCAGCCATCGCAGCACTTTGGCGGCGGGCGTGCATGTTTTCATAGAGGCGATAGGCGATCAGGCAGGCGAGTGAGAGCACCGCAATGACGGAGATCGCGAGAAAAGCATCGTTATAGGACAGCACTGTCGCTTCCTTGGTGACCTGTTGTCCAAGAAGCGCCAGCCCTTCTGCCTTCGTCAGTCCCTGGTCAGCCAGAACCTTTGCGTAGGTGCCGGATAGTGCCTGAACGCGCTGGGCGACCACGGGATTGGACATGACCAGTTGTTCCACCAGATAGGCGGAATGGTATTTCTCGCGGATCGCGATGAAGGTGCTGAACACGGCAGAGCCGATAAGGCCACCAATGTTCTGTGTGAACAGGAAGATGACGATGAAACTCGTCATGTAGGTCGGCCCTTGTTTCAACGCCTTGGTAATGCCTGCAAGCATGGCCGGGGGCAGGAACAGAGCGCCGCCGAAAGCAATCAGTCCCTGACTGAGATAGGCATTGTGCGGACGGGTCAGGTTTGTCGCATGGCTGTCCAGAAAGGCCCCGACCGCGATGAAGACCAGTGCCAGCCCGAAAATGATCGATACGCGTTCCAGCTTCATCCACATGCCGCAGGCAATGCCGCCCGCCAGCGACGCGGCGAGGATGACGAGATAGAGGCCACGGCTCTGGCCGTCCTGCAGACCGAATGCCTGAAAGAGGCCGACCGCGCCGGTCGTCTGTTCGGCAAGCACGATGCGGAAGACGAAGAGTATCAGCGTGAAGCGCAGAATTTCCGGCGAGAACAACCAGTGCAGGTTCATCAGCGGTTGTTCGCGGTTGAGTTCGATGGCGGCAGCGCAAGCGAGGACTGCGATTGAGATCGCAAGGCATACGCCGATCCAGGGGGCTTCGAACCACCAGTAATTCTTTCCCTGAACCAGAACCACCGCGAGAAGCCCAAAGCCGATGGCGATCAGGCCGTAAGCAACGAAATCCAGCCAGTGCAGCACTTTCGCGCGCGGCGCCTGCGTTAACGGCAGCACATAGACGACGGCGAAGGCTGCAAGCGACAGGCCGATCTCGACCATATAGAGTTGCTGCCATTGGCCGATATCGAACAGCAATGGCGAAATGACACGTGCCAGTGGGCCTGCTGCCGCCGAACAGGTCAGCGCAAGGCTGAGCCCCCACGTCATTTTCTTGGCGGGCGGAAAGGCTTCCAGCATGTAAAGAAAGCCGATGGTCGAGACCGGTGCTGCGGCAGCGCCCGCAATGAAGCGGATCGGGATTGCCGACCAGATGTCGTAGACAAGTAGATGCAGCAACGAGGAAATCAGGAAGACGGCGATCGCAATTTCCGCAAACCGGCGCAGGCCGAACTGCGTGCGGATCTTGACGAGAAGGATCGTCAGGCTGGCGTAAGGCGCCATATAGGCCGCTACCAGCCAGGAGGTTTCCGTCAGCGTCGCGCCGAGTGATCCCTGTATCTGCTGTGTATTGGCCGAGATGAAATACATGCTGAGGCCGCGTGTCGACCACATGAGAACAGACGCGGTGATATAGATGGCCGACATGTAAACCGGCATATGCGAAACCGAAGGCGTTGCAGCCTGCGTCGGCGCAGCCTCTTGTCCCTGCCGATCTTTGCCTTCTTCCGACATGGTTTTAGCGGTCTTTGCCCGCGAGGGTCGCTTCTACTGTCTGGCTGACTTCCTGAAGCACCGATAGCGCCGTTTCCAGCGACTGTCTGTCTACGCGCTGCAGCAGTTCGGATCGCATGCGGTGGGTGATTTCTTGCAGCTCGCGCACTTGCGCCTGTGCTTCATCCGTCAGTTCAATGCGTTTCGCACGGCGGTCGCTTTCAACCGCGCTGCGATAGATCAATCCCTGCTTCTCAAGGCCATCCAGAAGACGCACTACCGAGGGATGCTCGATCTCAAGAGCATCCGCCAGCTCGCGCTGGTTCCAGTCGCGCTGCTGGGTCAGAAGCACAAGCACGCGGGCGCGCGCCAGCGTCAGTCCGCGCTCACGGACGCGGGAATCAAAAAGGTTGCGCATTTTGCGTGCGGCCGTGGAAAGCTCCATCGTGAAAGCCGCTTCGAGATCGTGTTTTGACTGGGACATTGTATAGCCATCTATTATATGTGTAGCTATATATAATACTCTGGATCTGCTAATCAATGGCTGCAACGGTTACCGGAAACAGGAAACACAATTTTTTGACGTTGATCGTTGACCGTAATTCGGAAAATCGTGACACGAGTTTTCGTTTCGCCGTCAAGTGATGGCGATGAAATCCTTTACTGGACGGATAACGATCTTGGTTATGCGGTGAGCGGTGAGATATCGCGCGAACTGCTGCGGCGGGTGGTGGAAGAATGCTACCGCCAATTTCCGAGTTAACTTGCTTTCCAGTCGTCGCTGAAGGCGTGAATCATCGCATCCTTGGAACTGCCGCTGGCGATCAATGCGGCAAGCAGGATGCGAGCCTGACCTGGGCGAAGCGTATGTGCGTGCATGGCTCCGGCTTCGCCAAGATCATATCCGCCGCCGCCGCCGCCATAACCGGGTGTCAACAGGCCTTCGGGCACGCGGCTTGAGACTGCAACGGGGATATTGCGGCATGTACATTCGCGGACAGCTTCGACAACGCAGGGCGTAGTGTTGCCGGACCCCAGCGCCGCAAGAACCACGCCGCTGGCATCGGCTGCAATGCTCGCTTCGATGTGGAGGGCGTCGCAGCCCGGATACAGGGCAATCGTGTCGATCCGGCGGTCACCGACAGGGGCTGGAAGCACAGGGCTTTGGATTTGGATCATGCGTGCAGAGCGGAAGGCGTCAGTACTGTCGCTGCTGAACTTGTATGCCCCCCAAGCAGGAACAATCCGTCCGCCGAAGGCGATAAGGACACCTTTGTCGGCACTGGCCGGATTGCAGGCAAGCTGAATGGCGGCAGCGAGATTTTCCGGCCCGTCCGCCTGCGGATGATCGGCGGTAAATTGCGCTCCGGTGAAAATCACCGGCTTGCTGATGCGACGCTGCAGATGTACCAGCAGCGCCGTTTCTTCCATGGCATCCGTTCCGTGCAGGACGACGACGCCATCGACGTCATCATCCTGCAGGACCGAACCCACAGCATCACTGATGCGCTGCATGTCGGAAAGGGTAAGGCTAGCAGAGTCCTTCGCCATGAGATCGACAGGACGAAGCTCCGCTTCAAGACCCGGTACGAATTCCAGCAAATCCTCACCGGTCAGGACCGGTGTGCTCGCGCCGTCTTCCCCGCGCTTGCTGGCGATGGTGCCGCCAGTGGCGATCACCATTATGGAAGGCTTTGCAAGCGTCATATTTCCGAATCCTCTCACTTACCAAGAATGCTGGCGTCTACAGCACGTTCGGCAGCGAGTCGATGGATGCGTTCACGCATCAGATACCAGCCGAGGATGAGGGCCGGGCCGATAATCGCCAGCGAAGCAATCGTCCAGGTGCCCACCGGATAGTCGAGCGCCATCAAAACGAGTACGCCGAGCAGGAATGCGAGTGTGAGGATGCCGGTATAGGGCGCGCCGAACATGCGAAAATCCGGGCGCACGATTTCGCCGCGACGCGCAAGATGCCACAGTTTCAACTGGCAGAGGACAATGACGCCCCACGCGGTGATGATGCCGAGAGCGGAGAGATTAAGCGCGATTTCGAACGCAGCCGCAGGCACGACGGCATTGAGAATGACACCAATCACGGTGACGACGGCGGTAACCGCAATGCCCATATAGGGAACGCCGTTCTTGTTCATCTTGGCCAGCGAAGCAGGTGCAGAACCGGATATTGCCATGGAATGCAGGATGCGTCCCGTGGAATAAAGCCCGGCATTCAGCGACGACAGCACTGCTGTCAGGACGACGAGGTTCATGATGATATCCGCACCCTCGACGCCGATCTTGCCGAAGAAGGTCACGAACGGGCTCTCGCCAGCGGAATAGGCGGTGTAGGGAAGAAGCAGCGAAAGCAGCAGGACCGAACCCACATAAAAGACAAGCAGTCGGAAGACCACGGTGCGGATTGCGCGGGGCATTACCTTGCGCGGGTCTTCGGTTTCTCCAGCCGTGGTGCCCAGCAACTCGATGGATGCATAGGCGAAAACCACGCCCTGTATGATGATGAAGGCAGGCAATATGCCGTTGGGGAACAGACCTCCGCTATCGGTAATGATGCTGAAACCCGCCGGATGACCGTCAATCGGCGTGCCGGAAACGACAAAGTAAATGCCGACGACAAGAAACGTTACGAGCGCGATGACCTTGACGAGGCTGAACCAGAATTCCAGTTCGCCGAACACTTTCACCGACATGAGGTTCATCGCCAGCACGATGACAAGCGCGGTCAGGGCGAATACCCATTGGTCGATGCCCTGCAGCCAGGGCACATAATGCTTGAAGAAATTCATGTAGAGCGCAACTGCTGTCACGTCGGCTACCGACGTCATGGCCCAGTTGAGCCAGTACATCCAGCCTGCCGCGAAAGCCAGCTTTTCGCCGTAGAACTCGCGGGCATAGGAGACGAAGGAACCGGAGCTGGGACGATGCATGATGAGCTCGCCCAAGGCGCGCAGAACCAGAAACGCAAAGAAGCCGCACAAGGCATAGACGAAGACCAGGGCGGGACCTGCCAGCGCCAGGCGTCCGCCCGCGCCGAGAAAGAGCCCGGTTCCGATTGCGCCGCCAATCGCGATCATCTGAATCTGCCGCGGTTTCAAGGCTTTGTGATAACCGCGGTCCTCTTCAATGAACACTTCGCGTTCGGCCGGGGTGGCTTTCATTGTTTCGATTGGCATTGCTCCTCCCTGAGAGCGCGGTTTCGACAAGCGACCGTTCGGCGTGAAAGGCCAATTAGGGCACGCCGCCGGTCATTCAATGAGGCGATGGAATTCATCCCCATTTGATGGGTATTCTGTAAAGCTGCATGACAGATTTTGGAGGCGGTTTTAACGCATATCGCAGAACGCGCGTCAAGTATTCAGCTTCAAATGAGAAGCTTCGCACGCTTTTCCGGAATAGGCTGGCAGGGGAAAAATCAGCAGCAAGAGTATGTTAGCAGCTTGTGCTTATCTGGCATGAAAATGTCGCAAAAATTCGGATTGGTATAGATAACCCGCACGAATCCTTTTGCAAAGCAGCAGCCTTGCAAGTGGCGTGTCAGACCTTGTCCTTGCCGATGATCGTCGTCACTGCCGTCTTGACCTTGCTCAGATGCGTTTCCATCGCCGTGCGGGCTTCGGCTTCTGATCCAGCCTCAATGGCCTCGACGATACGGCGATGCTCGACATTCGACGCTTCACGGCGGCCAGACATCAGATTGACCAGTTCGGATTGCTGGATCAGCGCCTCGCGGGCATCGGCGACGATCTTGGTGAAGACCGTGTTTCCGGAAGCCTCCGCAATAGCGCAATGAAATTCGGAATCGAGCAATTCCCATTTCTGCGGGTCCGTCTGGCGATCCATCTTGTCGCAAAGTTCGAGAAGGTGGGTTAGTTGCTCGGCGCTGTGGCGCAGTGCAGCCCAGCCTGCTGCCGGTACTTCGATGAAGGGGCGCGCTTCGATCAGATCACGCGCTGAATAGCTGCCGTAACTCAGCTCGCTCACGGGTGAAACATTCAGGACATAAGTGCCGCTGCCCGTGCGGGTCTGGGTAAGCCCCAGCGTCTGTAGTGATCGCAGCGCCTCACGGACGATTGGGCGGCTGACGCCGAACCGGCCAGCGAGTTGGGCTTCGGAGGGCAGGCGGGTGCCTATGGCAAGGCGACCGGATGTGATGGCCGAGCGAATATCGTCGAACACGACTTCCGCCGCATTCTTTCGTGTGATCGGATGCGTGTCCGATAGCCAGTTGGCCAATTCGCTCATGTCCAAGCCTCCGTCACTTGCCTCGCTCCTGTCAAGCAGCTAGGCAATTTTGGAAGGGATATCAATCCTAAAGCGCTTCGCAAAGGTCAGATAAATAAACACAAGAAACCCCGCAATCCGGCCGGACTGCAGGGCTTTTCAATCGGAAATCGTCAGGCCGCCGTGGCGGCTGTGTTCAATTTGTTGGCTGACAGGATACTGATAAAAGCCGCGCCATAAGCCGTGAGTGGCGCCATCTTGGCAAGCGCGCTCGCAATGGCGTCATGGTGGCTCAACTCTTCTTCGGAATCGTGGCGGAAGGATACGCAAACAGTTTCGCCATCTTCACCGATGAATTCTACCTGATAAGAATTTTCCTCGCCGCATCTTTTGACCAGAGCATCGATAATTTGCATGCATTCATTCTCCTTCCGAGCCGCATGAACGCGCTGGAATCGATATGGTTCCATACAATTTTATCTTTTTTCCAATCTTAGTTCCGCCTCGACAGTCGGGCTGCACCCAATGCTGCCGCGAACGCAACGGCAAGCATGACAAAGGTGAACTCGGCAACTGCAGACCATCCATCCGCAACCCAGAAATAGCCGCCCGCCGCACCGGCGACGCTGGAACCGAGATAATAGGCGAGCAGATAGAGTGACGATGCGTGTCCCTTGGTGTGGAGTGCCAGTCGTCCGACCAGAGCGCTGGCGACCGAATGGCTGACGAAGAAGCCGACAGTCACGAGGATGATGCCTGCGATGATGACAGGCAACGGCGCAAACAGGGTCAGAAGACAGCCCGCCGCCTGTATCGCAAGGCCGATGGGAAGAACGGTGAAATAGCCGAGCCTGTCGCCCATCCTGCCAGCAAGCCATGAAGCGGCGATACCGAACAGATAAACCGTGAAAATGGCGCCGAGCGCTGTCTGGCTGAGGCTGTAAGGCGCCGCGACAAGACGGAAACCGATATAGTTGTAGATGGTGACGAAGGAACCCATCACGAGAAAGCCAATGGCAAAGAGCAGCGGCAAGGCCGGGTTGCGGATGTGGCCGATCCATGCGCCGAGGTGAAACCGTGCATTGAAGCCCGGACGCGGGACGAAGTTCTGCGAGGCGGGCAGCAGAAAGAGGAAACCGATGGATGCGGCAAGTCCAAGCAGTCCCATGCCTGCCAGCCCGACGCGCCAGGAGAAATACTCTGCGAGCGTTCCGGCAATGACACGGCCTGCCATGCCTCCGAACGCGTTGCCAGCAATATAAAGCCCCATTGAAGCGCCAAGGCCGCGCGGGTCGATTTCTTCCGCCAGATAGGTCATGGCGACCGCTGGCACGCCGCCCAGCAGCAGTCCCTGCAGGGCGCGAATGGCGAGTAGCATATGCCAGTCCGGCACCAATGCGCTGGCTATTGTGCATAGTGCAGAGCCGAGAAGCGAAACGAACATCAATGTCCGGCGTCCAAAACGCTCCGATACGGCGGCGGCGCAGAAAATTGCGAAGGCGAGAAAACCCGTCGAGACGGAAAGCGACAGGGAACTGGCCGCAGGCGTTATGTTAAAATCATGCGCGAAAAGCGGCATCAGCGGCTGGACGCAGTAAAGCAGCGAGAAGGTCGCGAAGCCGGATAGGAACAGCGCAATGCTTGCATTGCGAAATGCCGGTGTGCCCTTGACGAGATAGTGTTGCTGTTCGGTTGCCGTGGGAGCTGAAACGAGCTTGAGCTGGCTTTCCGGTGTTCTGACGCTGTCGAGGCTGCGTTCTGCGAGGCGTGACATGACTTTGCCTTTTTAAATCCTCCCGCTTTCGATCTAGTCAAATACGCTTCATTTGTCCAATATATGGAAGTGGCAATTGCAATAGCTTTTGGATATAGCGATGGAACTACGTCATCTCCGTTATTTTCTGGCCGTGGCCGAAGAGGGCAATTTTACCCGCGCGGCTGCGAAGCTCGGTATCGGTCAGCCGCCGCTCAGCCAGCAGATACGTGACCTCGAAAACGAGATCGGTGTGGCGTTGTTTCATCGCGTGCCGCATGGAGCCGAACTGACGGCAGCAGGCACGGCTTTTCTCGATGAAGCGAAGGCTTCCCTTGCCGCCGCCGAGAAGGCGAAGCTCGCAGCCCAGGGCGCGGCGCGTGGAGAAACCGGCAGGCTCGCGCTGGGTTTCACTGCATCGTCCGCGTTCAACCCGACTGTTAGCGGTACGATCCGCAAGTTTCGGGCCAGATAGCCCGATGTCCGGCTGACCCTGACGGAGATGAACAGTCATTTGCTGATGGAACAACTGGTCAGGGGAGAAGTGGACGCTGCCTTCATCCGGCCCGGATTGGAAAATCCCAAGGACGTACGCATGAAGCGGCTGGCTGATGAGCCGATGCTGATCGCCCTGCCGAGCCATCATCCGCTTGCCGTTCATCCCAAGCTGCCGATTTCAGCTCTGGCAAATGAGGCATTCGTGCTTTTCCCGCGCATTGTGGGGCTTAGCCTTTACGACGATGTGGTTGAGGCTTGCCGGAATGCGGGCTTTGAAATGATCGTCGCGCAGGAAGCGCCGCAGATGCCATCCGTCGTCAATCTGGTCGCAGCCGATCTGGGCGTCTCGATTGTTCCAACCGCCATTGCGCAGATCAAGCTGGCCGGGGTGACTTATCGTCCAATCGAAGGCGAGCCTCTTCTGGCGCGGTTGGGGCTGGTTTCGATGAAGAACAACCGGTCGCCGCTCATCGATAATCTTACTAGCCTGTTACCGGATCAGTGATCTTCCGTATCGTCGTCGGAAGCGATAGGTTGCCGTCTGTGTCGGCGTTGACCGTCATTTTTGGACATGTATGATGGTTGTCGCGGCGACGTACCTGGGAGGGGACGCTGCTTTTCCATCCTTAAGATAACCGTTCACGAGGGCTCTGACGCCCACAAGCCGAACGGTCGAATTTTGCCCTATCCCGTCCGATTGGAGA
>WPCJ01142724.1_pt1 | contig 41196 bp, 40 predicted proteins | sample 5399831 | NCBI WGS metagenome assembly WPCJ01 (sample SAMN12869470, study PRJNA574797) | sludge metagenome | isolation source: wastewater treatment of pH10 | place: China:Beijing | collected 2019-05-20 | reverse complement strand
CCTTGCCGGAGTATCCACTCCGTCTCCTTATACCGGCCATACCGGAAAATCTTCCGGTCCCGTGGTAAGTTGCTGGTCTGTTGTCTCGGTTCTGAGAAATAGGGCGTGTGTACTGATTTCCCACAGAAACGGGCCTCAGTTTTAGTTTAGAGCGGTTTACGTCCAAATTGGATCACAAGGCTCGCTCTAGATTCTTTAGTTTGCCGCATTATCACGGGCGTCAAGTTGATCCAACTTGACTGTGAAATGCTCTAGTGAACCCGGTTCGGGGCTTGAGGCGTGCCATGGGCCACGAACCGGGCTTTTTAGAGGCAGTCACGCTGCGCGACTGCCAATATTCTTTTTAGTTCAAAGGGATTACCCCTGAGAGCTTCAACCCAAAGGCAGTTAGCCTTTGAGAACTTCAACCCAAAGGCAATTAGCCTTTGAGAACTTCAACAAGAGTCTTGCCGAGCTGTGCAGGGGATGGGGAAACGCGGATACCGGCTTCTTCCATAGCTGCAATCTTGTCTTCAGCGCCGCCCTTGCCACCGGAGATAACAGCACCGGCATGACCCATGGTGCGGCCTTCCGGAGCAGTACGACCGGCGATAAAGCCAACCATTGGCTTCTTACGGCCGCGCTTGGCTTCGTCTTTGAGGAACTGAGCTGCTTCTTCTTCAGCCGAACCACCGATTTCACCGATCATAACGATCGATTTGGTGTTGTCGTCTGCGAGGAACATTTCCAGCACGTCGATGAATTCTGTGCCTTTAACCGGATCGCCGCCGATACCAACAGCGGTTGTCTGGCCGAGACCTTCATTGGAGGTCTGGAACACAGCTTCGTAAGTCAGTGTACCGGAGCGGGAAACAACGCCGACCGAACCTTTTTTGAAGATATTGCCCGGCATAATGCCGATTTTGCATTCTTCAGGGGTCAGGATGCCCGGGCAGTTAGGGCCGAGCAGGCGTGATTTTGAACGTTCCAGACGTTCTTTCACGCGTACCATGTCCATAACCGGAATACCTTCGGTGATGCAGACGATGAAGCCGACTTCAGCTTCGATGGCTTCGATGATGGCAACAGCTGCACCTGCAGGCGGAACGTAGATTACGGATGCGTCTGCACCGGTACGTTCTTTAGCTTCAGCAACAGTTGCAAAAATCGGCAGGTTTTCGCCCTTGGAACCTTCCCAAGTTTCGCCGCCCTTTTTAGGGTGGATACCGCCGACCATCTGGGTGCCGTAATAGGCAAGAGCCTGTTCAGTGTGGAAAGTACCTGTCTTACCGGTCAGACCCTGAACGAGAATCTTGGTGTCCTTGTTTACAAGAATAGACATGGATCAATTTCCCTTCACTGCAGCAACGATTTTCTGCGCTGCATCGTCGAGATCGTCAGCTGAAATAACATTCAGGCCGCTCTCGTTGATGATTTTCTTGCCGAGCTCAACATTGGTGCCTTCGAGACGAACGACCAGAGGAACTTTAAGGCCAACTTCTTTAACAGCAGCGATCACGCCTTCAGCGATAACGTCGCATTTCATGATGCCGCCGAAGATGTTCACGAGAATACCTTCAACAGCCGGATCAGCAGTGATGATCTTGAATGCAGCTGTTACTTTTTCTTTGGTCGCGCCGCCGCCAACATCGAGGAAGTTTGCCGGTTCTGCGCCGTAAAGCTTGATGATGTCCATGGTTGCCATAGCAAGGCCGGCACCATTGACCATGCAGCCGATATTACCGTCGAGGGCAACATAGGCCAGATCATGCTTGGAAGCTTCGATTTCTTTTTCGTCTTCTTCCGACAGATCGCGCAGTTCCTGAATGTCAGGATGACGGAATAGAGCATTGCCGTCGAAGGATACTTTGGCATCCAGCACGCGTACACGACCATTGGTCATGACGATCAGCGGGTTGATCTCCAGAAGGCTCATGTCTTTTTCAACAAAAGCTTTGTAGAGGATCGGGAACAGCTTCAGAGCGTCTTCACGGGCTTCGCCTTCGAGCTTCAGAGCATCGGCAAGCTTGGCATTGTCTTCATCGGTCACGCCTTTCGCAGGATCGATTGCAACATTGATGATCTTTTCCGGTGTTTCTTCCGCAACAGCTTCGATGTCCATACCGCCTTCGGTGGAAACAACGAAAGCCGGACGGCCGACGGAGCGGTCAATCAGCAGGGAGAGATACAGTTCGCGGTCGATGTCCGCACCATCTTCGATGTAAAGGCGGTTAACCTGCTTACCGGCAGGACCGGTCTGCTTGGTCACCAGAGTGTTGCCGAGCATTTCTTTAACGTTCGCAACAACTTCTTCGATGGATTTGGCAAGACGCACGCCGCCTTTAGCATCGGCTGGCAGTTCTTTGAACTTACCTTTACCGCGGCCACCAGCATGGATCTGGCTCTTGACCACATAAAGCGGGCCAGGAAGGGTTTTTGCCCATTCTTCAGCCTGTTCAGCGGAGTAAACAGCCACGCCGTTGGCAATCGGTGCGCCGTAGGAGTGGAGCAGGCGCTTAGCCTGATATTCGTGAATATTCATCTGGTTGTCCTTTTAAGGGCGCTCCTGAAACCTGTGGTTTCAACTTGTGTTGATAGACAGGCTTCGTGATTTTTATATGAAGTTCCAGAGACCAGTTCGGGGCCACTTTGGGAAAAGCGCCCCGAAACATCCCAGAACTTGAATAAGGGAGCTTATTTCAGATTTGGTGCAATCGCGATGCAGGCGTCGCAAAGACCCTGAACTGCAGCAACTGATTTCTCAAATGCGGCCTGTTCTTCTTTGTCGAGCTGGATTTCGATAACCTGTTCAACGCCGTTCGCACCGATAATGGTCGGTACGCCGACATACATGTCTTTCACGCCGTACTGGCCGGTCAGCTGAGCTGCAACCGGAAGAACGCGGCGCTTATCCTTGAGGTAGGATTCAGCCATCTGGATAGCGGAAGAAGCCGGTGCGTAATAAGCAGAACCGGTTTTCAGCAGGCCGACGATTTCAGCGCCGCCGTCGCGGGTGCGCTGAATGATCTTGTCGAGCTTGTCCTGTGTAGTCCAGCCCATTTTGACCAGATCCGGCAGAGGAATACCGGCAACAGTCGAATAGCGGCTGGAAGGAACCATAGTATCGCCGTGACCGCCGAGAACGAATGCGGTGACGTCTTCAACGGAAACGTTGAATTCTTCAGCGAGGAAGTAGCGGAAACGGGCGCTATCAAGCACGCCAGCCATACCGACAACTTTGTTTGCCGGCAGACCGGAGAATTTCTGCAGAGCCCAAACCATCGCATCAAGCGGGTTGGTGATGCAGATCACGAAAGCATCAGGGGCGTATTTGGCAATACCGGCGCCGACCTGTTCCATGACTTTCAGATTGATGCCCAGCAGGTCATCGCGGCTCATGCCCGGCTTGCGCGGTACACCGGCGGTAACGATAACAACATCTGCGCCTTCGATGGCGGCATAGTCATTGGCACCGGTGAACTTGGCATCGAAACCGTCAACCGGTGAGGATTCCGCGATATCGAGGCCTTTGCCCTGCGGGATACCTTCGGCGATATCGAACAACACAATGTCACCGAGCTCTTTGAGACCGGCCATATGGGCGAGCGTTCCGCCGATCATGCCTGAACCGATGAGAGCAATCTTATTGCGAGCCATGCTGGTTACTTCCCTGATCTAAAATCTAACTAAAACAGCTTTACCTCTGCTTGAGCTTTCCGATCGGTTACGCCCGCAGAGGCCATTACGCTGTATGGTCGATATGCCCGTTTTCAAAATAACTCAACTAATAATTTTGTATTTAAAGATTTCAATCGTTTAGCTAAATATGTTCTTACGTAAACGTAAGTCATTTTTGACAAAAGCCGAAGTTTTTCCTGTTTCATATCATGAAATCAGGGAAAGGAATTTTACCGGAATTTTTGTCCGCTTACAGCTGATTTTTGTTTGTTCAGAATGGCTTACAGTCAGCCCGATTGCGGAATGCTTATTTGATGAATCATAAGTGCTCTTATGATTCCCCTGACTGGCATAAATTAGGCCATGATCGTCACAAAATAGTGACGATCAGAGAATTGGCCTGTGTTTCACGTGTTACTCAGGCTGTTGCCCGTATTGCAGCTGATTCATTTGTCTCAAATGCTTCAAGATATTCCGCACTCTGCATCTCAAAAAGACGCGATGCGGTACGGTCAAATTCAAAAGCTTCTGTGCCGCTGGAGGCACTATAGAGTTTGTCGGGTGTCGCTGCGGCAGAGATGATAACACGGGCGCGCTGGTCGTAAAGTGTATCCACCAGCAGAATGAAACGTTTGGCTTCATTTCTCTTGGCAAGATCCAGCACCGGCACATGATCTATAAACATAGTGCGGAAACGCGCCATGATCGCCAGATAGTCTGCGGCAGCCAGCGGTTTGGCGCAAAGTTCATCAAAAGTAACACGAACGGCTTTGCCGACTGTGCGGTTCAGATGAATGTTGCGGCCTTTAACCTTGATAATCTCTGCTGTCTCAATTCCGCCTTCCGTTAGAACATGCCATGCCTCATCCATTCTGGCGTCTGTTTTGAGCCCGAGCGGTGTGAGATAGACCGGCTGGCGGTCGAGCTTTTCAAGACGGTAATCCGTGCGCGAATCCAGATTGATTACATCAACACGGGTTTTGAGAATGCTGACAAAAGGCAGGAACAGCTGACGGTTAAGACCATTCGGATAAAGATTGTCCGGTGCCACATTGGATGTGGCAACCAGCACCACGCCACGCTCGAACAGCGCTGAGAACAAACGCGACAGGATCATCGCATCGGCAATATCTGTGACGGTAAATTCATCAAAGCACAGAACCCATGCCTGTTTTTCCAGCGCTTCAGCAACCGGCGGGATCGGGTCTTCCTGTTTGGTTTCGCCTTTCTTGAAAGCCTGACGGTGAGCGTGAATGCGCTCATGCACATCAGCCATAAAATCATTGAAATGTGCACGGCGTTTGCGTTCAACCGGCAGCAATTCAAAGAACATATCCATCAGCATGGTCTTGCCGCGGCCGACTTCACCATGAATATACAGACCTTTGATAGGCTCAGCCACTTTTTTGGATTTGCCGAACAGCCAGCCCAAAGCACTGGATTTGCGTGAAAGGCGTTTGCTGCAAATCGCATCGATCAAAGCATCAAAGCGCTTTGCCAGAATTTGCTGCTGCGGGTCTGCTTCAATATCTCCGGCCGTGGCCAGAGAGTCGTAGCGTTCTGATACGGACGGATAGGCTTTCAGCGTTTCATTGAAAGACATGACAACCTCATTCGGGCTCATTCAGGCGCTGTTCTATAAATGAAAAGCCGCAGATTGTGTCTGCAGCTTTTATAATTCTATAATGTCAGCAAGTTTTTAGCGGGACAGGCTGATCGGCTGGCCGCCGGAAGTCTGACCGTCAAAGCGGCCGTCAGCAGACGAATAGAGCGAAGCTACTGTGCCGCCATTTGCATCATAGAGAACCAGCTGCTTGCCGTTGACCGACCATGAGGACAGATTGGCGAGTTCACCCGGGCAACGCAGCGGACCCGCGCGATAACCCTGACCGAATTTGGTTTGCGGGGTGGCAACTTTACAGCTCTGACCGGCAAGCGATGCATTCCACACACCGGCAACTTTGCCCGGTGTCAGGTCTACGGAAGATGCAGGCGGCAGGCTGGCAACCTGTGTATTGCCCTGCGGCTGTGAATTCATATCATTCGGATTGGCCGGAAACTGCGATGCGTTCACATCATTCAGCGAGCCGGACTGAACCGATGTCGTCGGAGCAGGGCGCAAAGGAGCAGGCTGTGCCTGCGGGGGAGTGTTGCTGGCCATATTGTCAAAACGCGAACTCTGGCAACCGGCGAGAATGGTGGCAGCTGCAAGTCCGAGCAGGCCAATCTTAGAAACTCCCATACCCATCTCCTTGATAGTTTGGTTTCCGAAGCGGAATCTTTGAAACAGTTCCGTCCTCAGGTCAATATTGAGGCAAAATCCGCTGCACTTTAGACCATTTTGTAATCAAAAGGAATCATTGAACAAAAGGGAAATAAGTAGGATTGCACGATTTTACGGCTTCAGCCTTGTTTTAATCTGACAGGTTATGGCCTGACAATGTGAAAGCCTGTCTGGCAGCAAAATTTGAGCAGATTATGTTTTAAAGATAAACATATTTTACCGGCAGGCCAAGGCGTGATCTGCCTCCAAGGTAGATTTCAGGCAAAAACGCATCACTGCTTTTCGAATCATTGGCACATATACTGGCAATTTGAGAGAAGTTCCGCCATATAGGCCTGTAAATGTATATCCGGAGTGCCTTGCGTAAAGTGTGAAGCGCTTTCAGGATGTGCTTTCAGGCAAAATCTCCGGATGCTGCCTGTTTTTCGTATTTCTGCGAACCGAATTTTGTCGATGTTCCGCATTAAGGCTGCTGATATGCCGTAACCGGAATATATCTTATAATTGTGAAACTATGTCTGTAGCTATGTCAGTTGATGCTGCTTTTGCCAAAATGAATGGCCTTGGCAATAAAATTATTGTGGCGGATATGCGCGGCCGGAGTGACCGGATCACGCCTGATGCCGCGCGCGCACTGAATGCTGATGCTGCGACCGGTTTTGACCAGATCATGGCGATCCATGATCCGAAAACGGCGGGTACGGATTATTATATCCGCATTATCAATTGCGATGGCAGTGAAGCGCAGGCTTGCGGCAATGGCACACGCTGTGTGGTGCAGGCACTTGCGGCGGAAACCGGTAAATCACACTTCACCTTTGAAACATTGGCGGGTTTGTTGCTGGCCGAGGAACTGCCGGACGGCCAGATCCGTGTCGATATGGGCAAGCCACGTTTCGAATGGCAGGCTATTCCGCTTGCAGAAGAATTTCGTGATACCCGCATGATCGAATTGCAGATCGGGCCGATTGATGCACCGGTGCTGCATTCGCCGTCTGTGGCGTCGATGGGCAATCCCCATGCGATTTTCTGGGTGGATCAGGATGTCTGGTCCTATGAGCTGGATAAGTTCGGGCCATTGCTGGAAAATCATCCGATCTTTCCGGAAAAAGCAAATATTTCTATCGCGCAGGTTACAGGCAAAGACGAGCTGACAATCCGCACCTGGGAGCGTGGTGTTGGTCTGACACGGGCTTGCGGCTCTGCTGCTTGCGCTGCCGGTGTATCGGCAGCGCGCACACGTCGTACGGGGCGCAATGTAAAAGTCATTGTACCGGGCGGGCCGTTGCAGATCGACTGGCGCGATGATGATCATATTTTAATGACAGGACCGGCTGAATGGGAGTTTTCGGGGCAGTTTGATCCGGCAACAGGTCTTTGGGCAAAAGACACAACAGCGGAAGGTGCCTGATTATGGCGGTTGAGGTTGTAACATTCGGCTGCCGGCTGAATACCTATGAATCCGAAGTGATGAAACGCGAAGCTGATGAGGCCGGTCTCGGCACATTGGAAAACGGCGCGATTATTTTCAACACTTGTGCAGTCACGGCGGAAGCAGTGCGTCAGGCCCGTCAGGCAATCCGTAAAGCACGACGCGATAATCCGGAAGCCCGTATTATCGTGACCGGTTGTGCAGCGCAGACCGGTGCTGATGATTTTGCGGCGATGGATGAGGTTGATCTGGTTCTCGGCAATGAAGAAAAGCTGAAATCCAATTCTTATCGCATGTTGCCGGATTTTGGTGTGAACCAGTTCGAGAAGGTGCGCGTCAACGATATTATGGAAGTGCGCGAAACCGCCAGTCATATGGTGGATGCGATTGAAGGCCGTGCCCGTGCTTTTGTACAGGTGCAGAACGGCTGTGATCATCGCTGTACTTTCTGCATTATTCCCTATGGCCGCGGCAATTCCCGCTCTGTCCCGATGGGCGGCGTGGTGGAGCAGGTCAAGAGACTGGTTGGCAATGGCTATGCGGAAGTGGTGCTGACTGGTGTGGACATGACCTCCTACGGGCCTGATCTTCCGGGCAATTTACGTCTCGGCAAATTGGTGAAAACCGTCTTGGCGCAGGTACCGGATTTGCAGCGTCTGCGTTTATCTTCCATCGATTCGATTGAGGCGGATGAAGACCTGATGGAAGCGCTGGCCAATGAAAAGCGTTTGATGCCGCATCTGCACCTCTCACTGCAGTCAGGGGATAATATGATCCTTAAGCGGATGAAACGCCGCCATTTGCGTGATGACTCCATCCGTTTCTGCGAAGATGTGCGCAAATTGCGACCGGATGCGGTGTTTGGTGCGGATATTATTGCCGGCTTCCCGACCGAAACGGAAGAGATGTTCCAGAATTCTATCCGTATTGTGGAAGAATGCGATCTCAGCCATTTGCATGTTTTCCCTTATAGTCCGCGCGAGGGCACGCCTGCCGCGCGTATGCCGCAATTGCGTCGTGAGGTTATTAAGGAACGCGCTGCCCGTCTGCGTGTTGCCGGTGATGCGGCTTATCGCTTGCATCTGGAAAGCCTCAAAGGCACCGTGCAGAATATTCTGGTAGAACGTGATGGCTTAGGCCGTACTGAAGGCTTTACACTGACTGGGCTGGATACACAGGATCTGACAGCAGGACAGATTGTCAGCCGTGTGATCTCCGGTCATGATGGGGACAAGCTGCTGGCTGTTTCGCAAAATATCTGATTATCATTCGAAAATAAGAAGCGCTGTATTCATGGCTATGGGTTTTATAAAAAAGATTTTTTCTTTCGGCAAAAAGGAAGAGGCATCTTCCGCTCCGTCAGAGGAAGTCCTGTCGCCTTTAGCGGAAGAGGGCGCACCGGTTGCAGCAGAGCACACGCCTGTTGAACCGCATCATGAGACTGTGCTGGAAAAGATCGAAGAACTGCTTTCCCAGCCGGTCATCGCTGATCCGGCGACGATTGAACTGACACCGGTTTATGACAGGCCGGAGCCGGATGAAACCATTGACGAAGAAAAGCCGCAGGCGGAAGAGCCGCCTCACGAGACTTTTCTGGAAAAGGTTGAGGAACTGCTTTCCCAACCGGTGATTGCCGATCCGGCAACGATTGAGCTGACACCGGTCTATCCTGAAACCGAGCCTGAAATTACCGAAGCTGATGCGGAAGTTGTCCCTGCGCCAAAACCGGTGAAAGTGACAGTCAGCAAGTCGGTTGAGGCAAAACAGGAACCGGTTGTTGTTGAAGCTGAACCGGAGAAGAAACTGTCATGGTTTGAGCGGTTGCGCAGCGGTCTGTCGCGCTCTTCACAGCAGTTGGGCGATTCCATCGGCGGTATTTTCACCAAGCGCAAGCTGGATGAAGATACACTTCAGGAATTGGAAGATGTGCTGATTCAGGCTGATCTTGGTCTGGAAACCGCGATGCGTATCACGGACAGCCTGTCTTCGGGTCGTTACGGCAAAGATATTTCGACCGATGAAGTGCGCCGCATTATGCGCTCCGAGATCGAAAAAGTTCTGGTGCCCGTGGCGAAGCCTCTGGAACTTGACCTGTCGCACAAGCCGCATGTCATTCTTGTGGTTGGTGTGAATGGTACCGGTAAAACCACAACAATCGGCAAGCTGGCGGCAAAACTGACCGCAGGCGGATTAAAAGTGATGCTGGCAGCAGGCGATACATTCCGCGCCGCAGCGATTGAGCAATTGCATATATGGGGCGAGCGTACCGGTTCTCCGGTCGTATCTTCCAAGCTTGGTGCTGATGCGGCGGGTCTGGCATATGACGCATGGCAGCAGGCCAAAGATGCCGGCAGCGACGTGCTGATTATTGATACGGCAGGGCGCTTGCAGAACAAAGCCGAGCTGATGGATGAGCTTGCTAAAATTGTGCGCGTGCTTGGTAAACATGATCCGGATGCGCCGCATACAGTGTTGCAAACGCTGGATGCCACCACCGGTCAGAATGCGCTAAATCAGGTAGAGATTTTCAAGAATATTGCCGGTGTGAACGGCCTGGTCATGACTAAGCTCGACGGTTCCGCACGCGGCGGTATTCTGGTGGCGATTGCCGCCAAACATAAATTGCCGGTCTATTTTGTTGGTGTCGGTGAGCAGATTGATGATCTTGAGCCGTTTACGGCGCAGGATTTTGCAGGAGCGATTGCAGGAGAAGCACGATGAACGATCATATTTTTGAGCGCGACCCGTCTGACCCGCAGCGCAAGGAAGTACCGCCGCTTTTAAAGCTGGCACTGGAACTCGGGCCTTTGCTGGTGTTCTTTTTTGCCAATTCGCGCGGTGAGTGGCTGGTTGAGCGTTTTCCGGTTCTGGCACAGATCGGTCAGCCGATTTTCATTGCAACGGCCTTGTTTATGGCCGCTACTGTGATTGCGCTGGTTGTATCATGGATCATGACGCGCAGCCTGCCGATCATGCCGCTGGTTTCGGGTATTGTGGTACTGGTTTTCGGCGCGCTGACCCTGTGGCTGCACAATGATACTTTCATAAAAATGAAACCAACCATTGTTAACAGCCTGTTCGGTGCGATTCTTCTGGGCGGTCTGCTGTTTGGCAAAGCTTTGCTCGGCTATGTCTTCGATCAGGCTTTCAAGCTGGATGCGGAAGGCTGGCGTAAGCTGACATTGCGCTGGGGTTTGTTTTTCTTCGTGCTGGCTGTGATTAATGAAGTTGTATGGCGGAATTTCCCGACCGATACATGGGTCACATTCAAAGTGTGGGGCGTCATGCCGCTGACCATTGCTTTTACAATGTTCCAGCTGCCATTGATTAAAAAACATTCTCTGGTGCCGTGGGGCACAGAAGATGACGCAGCATCAGCGGATAAAAAATAATCGGGAGCAAAACGGATGGCTCGTCTTGAAATTGAACAGTTCTATTGTCGCGAAGATAATTTCGGCGTTCTGATTCATGATCCGGAAACGGGGCTGACAGCATCAATTGATGCGCCGGAAGAACTGGCAATCCGTTCGGCTTTGGCGCGTCGCGGCTGGAAGCTCGATTATATTTTTACGACCCATCATCATCTCGATCATGTCGATGCGAATGAAGCTTTGAAACGCATCTATGGTGCGCAGATCACAGGACCTGCAGCGGAAAAGATTCCGGGCGCGGATCGTGGTGTGAAAGACGGCGACAAGTTTCAGTTTGGCTCGTTTGAAGTGCAGGTGATTTCTACACCCGGTCATACGGCCGGAGAGGTGAGCTATTATCTGCCGCAGGCAAAAGTTGCTTTTACGGGCGATACATTATTTGCTCTGGGGTGCGGCCGCCTTTTTGAAGGCACGCCGGCAGATATGTATGCATCGCTGCAGAAGCTGGCTTTGCTGCCTGTTGATACAAAAGTCTATTGCGGACACGAATATACGCTGAATAATCTGCGTTTCGCGCTCGATGTTGACGGTACCAATCCGGCACTGAAAGAGCGTGGCCGTGAGATTGAGCGGCTGCGGGCGGAAGGTCTGCCGACCCTGCCGACCAGTATCGGGCTGGAAATGGCCACCAATCCGTTCTTGCGCGTGCATGACAGTGCAGTGCGCAAACAGCTTGGGATGGAAGATGCCAGCGAGTTGCAGGTTTTTGCGGAACTGCGTAAACGCAAAGATCATTTTTGACAAAAGCCGTTTGAGGCAAAGGTATAGTATGGTTTGTCTGTTCCGCCGTCCGGCTGTTACATTTATCGCCGGTTCTTTTCTCGCAGCGGGTTTTTTCGCTGTTATGCCTTTGACCGGTCATGCGGCATTTGCGCAGAGCTTTTCGGAAGTGGCCAAACCGGAAGTGCCGGCGGAAGTGAATAATTATCCGCTTGATGAGAAATTTCTGACCAAGATGGAAGCCGCACAGGCAGAGCTTAACACGATGGATATGTCCGGTAGCGGTGATGATGAGGCCGGCACCGGCGATCATTCACCAAAGGCGCTGGCTGCCCGTATTGAAAAGCAGCCGAAAGTGATGGCTGTGCTCGAAAAACACGGGCTGACCGCGCAGGATTATATTTACGGCTATTTCGCGCTGGTCAGCAGTGTGAGCGCTGTGGAATCTGAAAATGAAGAACAGCTTGTTGATGAATTAAAAGGCATCAATCCGGCGCATATCACTTTCGGCAAACAATATATTGATCGTATCCATAAGCTTCTGGGCGAATAATTGACCCTCTGGGCATATTGCTAGAGCATTTCACAGTCAAGTTGGGTTAACTTGACATCGGGATAATGCGACAAACTAAGGAATCTAGAGCAAGCACTGCGATCCAACATGAACGTAAGCCGCTCTAGTCATTTCGTCTGCTCGAAACGTGTTGCGCGGACTTTAACCGTGCCGATCTGTGTGCCGACACTGGCGGCCACAGGGGCGTAAATGCCTGCACCCTGTTTATCCGTATTCAGCGAGGCGAAACTGATAGTGATTTTGCTTTTGTCCGCCAGATAGCGCACAGATTTTTTGTCTTTTTCATAGCCGGAGACAGGGACAAATTTAGCATTGCAGGTGATTGCAGTGCCGTCGAAACCTTTGATCGAAAAGGCCTCAGTTCCTGCCGGACTTAACCGGATCTGCGCGCGTGTCTGCCCGTCAAAGATCTGCAATGTCCGGTTACAGACTGCTGCGGCAGTGGGGCTGGTAATCATCATCGCGCTGATCGGATCAAAGACTGCTTTCAGATCATCGGGGCGGGTTTCTACCCACGGATCATTTTTCCGGATCGGCGGCTGATTGTCAAAAGCACTGACAGAGCCGTTTTTGAAGCTGATAGCTGTACGCTTGTGTTTTTTACCGCTGCGATAGGTGGTGAGATAAGAAACGGGCTGAACAGCGGCGGCAGCGCCTTGCTTGCGCATATTGCCATTAATGGTGATGGAGCCTTTGGTACTGTCGAAAATACGGGCAAGGCCGGAGCTGTGAAAGCTTCCGTCGAGTGCGTAGGCATTATTCGTGATTCTGGTGTTCAGTTCGGAACGCGCGATTGTTATGCCGAAAACGGAAATACCATATTCCGTGCGGTAGCCGGAATCAGCGGCAAAAGCGGTAGCGGGCATTGCGGAGAGGGCAGTGAGAATTGTTGCTGCAAATATCCGGTTCTGACCGGTTGCTATATGGATTCTTGCAGCCTTGTCCGTAAACATCATTCAGATCTCCCTGAGACTCACCTGAGCGGATAATGTGCAGCACCCAGTCTGAAAATGCAGAACAGGTGACTTTTGTGCCCGCTATTTGTATGATAAAAGCGGCAAAATGCAGTCAATGACAGTCAATTCCTTGTCATTCCTGCAATTGAACCCGTAATCAGCTTGAAACGGCTTGACGGGAAGGGCTGCTTTCACTATAGAAACCCGACTTTCCCAATGGGCCGCTGTCCGATATTGCGCGCCGCGACATATCAATCATGGATTGATTATGATAGTAGCGAAGACGGTATCGGATATTTGTGCCGGGGCCTGAAACAGAATTTTGAAGGTGAGACCAATGTCCCGCGCTTGTGAACTGACCGGTAAAGCGGTCCTCTACGGCAACAATGTAAGCCATGCGAACAACAAGTCGCGTCGCCGTTATTTGCCAAATCTTTGCAATGTAACCCTGATGTCCGATGCAATGGGCCAGAGCTACCGTCTGCGCGTTACTGCGCATGCGCTGCGTACTGTTGAGCATCGCGGTGGTCTTGATGCATTCCTTGCGAAAGCTTCTGACAATGAACTGTCACAGCGCGCACGTCTGCTGAAGCGTCAGGTTGCCAAGAAACTGGCCGAAGCTGCTGCTTAATAGCTTTCACGGCTGAATTTAGTTTTGCTAAAGGCCGGTTCGTCCGGCCTTTTTGCTGGTTCCATTACCCAGGATAAAAAAATGCCTCTACAGCATAATTCCGCTATTAAAGCGTTGATTTTTCCCGTTCTGGCCATGTGTGCGGCTGTCGCCGCCTCCAATATCCTTGTGCAATATCCGGTTCATTATTTCGGCTTGCAGGATATTCTTACCTATGGCGCATTCACATATCCGTTCGCCTTTCTGGTCAATGATCTGACCAACCGCCGCTTTGGCCCGCAGCGCGCCCGTCAGGTCGTTTATGCCGGTTTTGCGCTGGGTGTTATCATGTCGATCTGGCTTGCAAGCCCGCGCCTTGCTGTGGCCTCAGGAAGTGCGTTCCTGTTCGCGCAATTGCTGGATATCAGCGTGTTCAGCCGTTTGCGCCGTCTGCGCTGGTGGAAAGCACCGCTGGCAGCAGCACTGTGCGGTTCTGTGCTGGATACGATCCTGTTCTTCTCGCTGGCTTTTGCGGCACCGTTCAGCATGCTTGATACGGCTTTCGGGCTGGCTGACAGCTCCATGACCGATCAGGTGCAGTGGTTTGGCCTTGCAATGCCGCTGTGGCTGTCTCTGGCGCTTGGTGACTTTGGTATCAAGGTTCTGATGAGTGTGGTGATGCTGGTGCCTTACGGAGCGATTCTGGCACTGTTTGCCCCGTCTATTTATGGCTCGGTCAAATCCGACACTGCAAAACCGGCTATCCGGTAAGCACCTGCAGAGCAAGCATATCAAAAAAGCCTCCCGAAGAGATCATCCTCGGGAGGCTTTTTTTATTCAGCTTTGCAAATCAGCGCCGTGCTGTCCGGCCTTTCGGCTGATCCTGATCGTCAAACAGCGAGGCGAGCTGCTCGGTCATTGCACCGGCCAGTTCTTCCGCGTCAACAATGGTCACCGCGCGCTGATAGTAGCGGGTTACGTCATGACCGATACCGATCGCAATCAGCTCAATCGGTGAGCGGTTTTCGATTTCATCAATCACTGCACGCAAATGACGTTCCAGATAATTGCCCGGATTAACCGACAGGGTCGAATCATCAACCGGCGCACCATCGGAAATCACCATCAGGATTTTGCGCTGTTCAGGACGGCCGAGCAGACGGTTATGTGCCCACATCAGCGCTTCACCGTCGATATTCTCTTTCAGCAGTCCTTCACGCATCATCAGGCCGAGATTGCGTCTTGCGCGACGCCAAGGCGCATCTGCACCTTTATAAACAATATGGCGCAGATCATTGAGGCGACCCGGCTGGGCAGGTTTGCCACGATCCAGCCATGCTTCACGGGACTGGCCACCTTTCCATGCTTTGGTGGTAAAGCCGAGAATCTCAACCTTAACGCCGCAACGCTCAAGCGTACGCGCCAGAATATCCGCGCAGGTGGCAGCCACAGTAATCGGGCGTCCGCGCATCGAGCCGGAATTGTCGATAATCAGACTCACAACCGTATCGCGGAAATTGGTGTCGCGTTCGGTTTTGAAAGACAGCGGCTGGGTCGGATCAATCACCACGCGCACCAGTTTGGCGCTGTCGAGATGACCCTCTTCCAGATCGAACAGCCATGAGCGGTTCTGCTGCGCCATCAGGCGACGCTGCAAGCGGTTGGCAAGACGGCCGACCGCGCCTTGTAAATTCGCCAGCTGCTTGTCGAGGAAACCGCGCAGACGATCCAGTTCCGCATCGTCGCAAAGATCGGTCGCTTCTACGATCTCGTCAAATTCACGGGTGAAAACCTTGTAGTCATTATGCTTGTCGAAATCGGAAAACGGCTGGTTAGACCGGCGCGCTTCGCCCGGTGTTTCCGCATCTTCCTCTTCGCCGTCATCAGCATCTTCATAGGCCGCATCTTCAGCCTCGAGATCACCGCGCTCACGATCTTCATTGGTGTCTTCAGAGCTGTCACCGTCGCCGGACTGGTTTTCCGCATCTTCTTCCGATGCGCCTTCCTGTGATTCTTCCGGATCAGCCTGCTCTTCCTGCTGGCCTTCCTCGTCATCATTCTCGGATGGTTCGGCCAGTTCTTCCGCCATATCCAGCGCAACCAGCATTTCACGTACCAGACGGGCATAATCCTGCTGGCTGTTCAGGCGGTCACTCAGAGTTTCAAGCCGGTCGCCGGCTTTTTCCTCAATCCAGTCACGCCACAGCTCAACAACATTGCCTGCCTGTACAGGCGGACGGTAGCCGGTGAGTTTTTCACGAACCAGAAGGGAGATGGCTTCTTCAATCGGCGCATCATCGCGCGAGGTAATTGCGGAATAATTGGCGCGGCTGTATTTGTCAGCCAGCATGGCCGACAGATTGCTTGCCACGCCTTCCATGGCGAGAGCGCCGATAGCTTCAACGCGTGCCTGTTCAACCGCATCGTAAATTGCGCGTGCCTGTTGGCCTTGCGGCGCAAGCTGCGCATGAATGCGCGGATCATGACGTGCATGACGCAGCGCCATAGAGTCACCAAGGCCGCGGATGATGGAAATATCTTCTGCAGTCGGGCGCTTCGGCAGATCTGGCAGGCGGGCATGATTGCCGGTCAGAGCCGGACGGTCATGGCTGAAGCCGACCTCAAATTCATTGCTGCCGGCGATTGCACGCACACAGGCTGTGACCGCGCGTTTGAAAGGTTCGGAATCGACCGGACCTTTAGGACGTTCGCGTGTGTTATCGCCGGGGCCTGCCATGATGAAACTGCCTTATATCAGAAGAACTTAACCTTGTTTCGCTGTCATAATGAAGCGAGAGCGCCCCTGTGATGACAGGGACGCTTTGTGCGTTTTATGCAAGCACGACATTAACTGCGGATTCAGGCAGTTCCTGTCCAAAAGCACGCTGGTAGAACTCTGCAACAATCGGGCGTTCCAGCTCGTCGCATTTGTTCAGGAAGGTTAAGCGGAATGCAAAGCCGACATCGGTGAAAATATTGGCATTTTCAGACCATGTAATCACAGTACGCGGGCTCATAACGGTCGACAGATCGCCATTGATGAAAGCCTGACGGGTCATATCGGCAACGCGAACCATTTTCGAGACGATTTCACGGCCTTCCGCATTCTGGTAATGCTTGGATTTGGCGAGAATGATCTCAACTTCATTGTCATGCGGCAGATAGTTCAGCGTGGTAACGATCGACCAACGGTCCATCTGCGCCTGATTGATCTGCTGGGTGCCGTGGTAAAGACCGGTGGTGTCACCGAGACCGACAGTGTTCGCGGTTGCAAACATGCGGAATGCCGGATGCGGATTGATAACGCGGCTCTGATCGAGCAGGGTCAGACGGCCGGACGATTCCAGAACACGCTGGATAACGAACATCACATCCGGACGACCGGCATCATATTCGTCGAAAACCAGAGCAACATTGTTCTGATAGGCCCATGGCAGAATACCGTCTTTGAATTCTGTAACCTGCATACCGTCTTTGACAACGATGGCATCTTTACCGATCAGATCAATACGGCTGACATGGCTGTCGAGGTTAACGCGAACGCAAGGCCAGTTCAGACGGGCTGCAACCTGTTCAATATGGGTGGATTTACCGGTACCGTGGTAACCGGAAACCATAACGCGGCGGTTATAGGCAAAGCCGGCGAGAATCGCCAAGGTTGTCTGGCGGTCAAAAATGTAATCCGGATCTGCATCCGGTACATGCGGATCTTTTTTGCTGTAAGCGGGCACGATCATATCGGAATCAATCCCGAACACGTCACGCACCGATACAGTTGTGTCCGGCATATTGTTTATGTCGAGATCAACCTTGCTCATCATGCCTCCTGAGCGGCGCCTGCATGCCGCTGTATCATCATATGTTCAGAGAGCCTTTCCCTTTTCCTGCAGCGGAAAACCCCTCTATCGCTTTCTGTTCGTCTTGGCTCAGTTCTTCCGGCACAAACAGTTCCGGTTTTTGCTGAAACTGTCTGAAGTGCTGTGCCGGTGTAGTTGTTTCGGCAGGTTAACAGGGAACGAAAGTTTTTTGCTTCCGTAATTTCCCTTGGTTCCCTGCAAATAATCTTTGTTTTACCGCATGTCTTTCACCCGAAACAGGTATCCGTTTTCGGGCGGCATGCTTTAGTCTTTGCCTGTTTAGCAAAAACCTGCGGTCTTTAGCAATTGATAAGCTTGCACAACTTCGCGGAAACGTTCTTCCGAACCGCGATCGCCGCCATTGGCATCCGGATGATGCTGCTTTACCAGCTCTTTATAGCGCGATTTGATCGCGTCGCTGGTCGAATTTGCCGCAATGCCCAAGGTCGCAAAAGCCTTGGATTCGAGCGGGCGCGGGCGTCTGGTCGGGGTTGCAGCTTCCGCACGGGCGCGTGTTTGTTCAAAGAGGTTCAGCGGATCACGGATCTTGTTGTGATAGGCTGCGGTGCCTGAACGCATACGGGCAAATTGCGGGGCTGACTGGCGCGAAGTGGAGTTTTTGGTGGTTGTCCATGTCGGACGGTCACCAACGGCCGCATTTTTCTGGAACTTGGCGATTTCCTCATCGCTAAGGCCGGAGAAAGCATTGAAGTTTTTATTATATTCGCGGACGTGATCCAGACAGAAGTGCAGATAAAGACCTTCACGCGCACCGCCCGCAGGCGCTTTGTGTGTTCCGGTTTCTTCGCATCCTTCCCACTGGCACTGCGGGCCAGCCGGTTTTTTGTCTTCCTTGCGGGAACGGATACGGATGCTGTCAAAAAATTTTGAATTCGTTGCCATGATATCAATATTACGGGGTCAGATCTGATGATACAAGAATTGACATTTCACGACGCATGACCGAACCCTGCGGGGCCGAGAGTCGAAGCAGACGTGAAATCGGGATTTAGCTGCATTATGTATACCGGAATGGTAACGCATGCACATAACATAGTCCCTATATGGGGGCAGGAGAGCAGAATGTCTATTCCTTTGACGCGTCAAGAACGGATTACCGCAAAACTATCTGAGGCTTTTCAGCCTGTGTTGCTTGATGTCATCAATGAAAGTCATCTTCATGCCGGTCATCATCACACAGACGGCGGTCATGAGGAAGTGTTCGACGGTACCGGTGAAACACATTACCGCGTTATAATTGTGGCAGAGGCTTTTACAGGTTTGAGCCGCGTTGACCGTCATCGTGCGATCAATGCGCAGCTGGATGAAGAACTGCAATTGGGTCTGCATGCGATTGCGCTGGAACCGAGCGCACCGGGGGAGCCGACCCGCCGTACCCGCAAACCGGCCTGATTATTCAAAACAAGTAACCGCAGACTTCTGGTTACTTGTTTCCTTTGTCATCTGCTGTTATGAGACGGCAGTGAGCTTTTGGCTCTTCCGTAAGCGTTTAACGTTAAGCAACGCATCCATGCCGGTCTTACACTGGACAAGCTCCTGCCTCGGGCGGGAGGGATGTGCTGATGTGTAAGGCCGCAAATTTACGGAAATGATTATGCAATCTTCCAAATCTGTTCCTGCTTTTCCGAAACTTCCGGCACGTTACATTCCTGTTGTGATGCCTTTTATTCTCTCTGTCCTGATGACTTTTGTTGTGTCTCTGATTGCCACACTGAAAAATCTCGGGTTCAGGGCTGATCTTTTATCGCACTGGATGCCCGCATGGGGGCTGTCGTGGATCGTGGCATTTCCGGTATTGTTACTGGTGCTGCCGCTGGTACGGCGTCTGGTCGGCATTGTCTGTCACAAGCCATAAGCGCTTAAACAAAAACCGCTCTCAAAGATCATTTGCGAGCGGTTTTTTAAATTGATGATACGAGCTTTAAGCCAGTTTTTCCTGCAGGAAAGCCTCTACATCTGCCGCATTCACATCTTTGGCGATGAAAGACTGGCCAAGACCACGGGTCAAAATGAAAGTCAGTGAACCGCGCGACACTTTCTTATCCTGTGCAATATAAGACATCAGCACATCTGCGGAAGGCAGACCGGCAATTTCTTTCATGGAAACCGGCAGGCCTACGGCTTTCAAATGCTTTTCAACCCGTACAGCAATATCTTCTGAAATCAGGCCGAGACGTGCGGAGAATTGATGCGCCAGTACCATGCCGATGGCAACGGCTTCACCATGCACAAGGCGTGAGGAATCATAATTGGTGGCGGTTTCCAGCGCATGGCCGAATGTATGGCCGAGATTGAGCAAGGCGCGGTCACCGGTTTCACGCTCATCGCGGGCAACAACGGCTGCCTTGGCGCGGCAGGAAGTGGCAATGGCTTTTTGTCGTGCAGCACCGCCTGTAAAGATACCCTGCCAGTTGTTTTCCAGCCATTCGAAAAATTCCGGCTGATCGATCAGACCATATTTGGCCACTTCAGCATAACCGGCAGCGAATTCACGCTTGCTCAGCGTGTCGAGAATATCCGTATCGGCCAGCACCAGTTGCGGTTGATTGAAAACGCCGACAAGGTTTTTACCATAAGCGGTGTTGATGCCGGTTTTACCACCGACAGAAGAATCAACCTGTGCCAGAAGTGAAGTCGGGATTTGGATGAAATTCATGCCGCGGCGTACAATACCGGCAACGAAACCGGCAAGATCACCGATCACACCACCGCCCAGAGCAATAACAGCATCGCCGCGCTCAAGACGGGCTTTGAGAATGTCGTTGGTCACAGTTTCAAGCGTGGCAAAGCCTTTGGACTTTTCACCGGCTGCAACAATAACCGGTGTCGCATTAATACCGGCAGCCTCCAAAGCGTCGAGCAGTGATGGCATATGCAGCTTGGCAAGATTTTCATCGGTGACCACAGCCGCACGGATGCCCGGCAGACGTGCAGCAATTTCCTCACCCGCGCGGGCAATAAGGCCGCTGCCGATGAGAATGTCATAAGAGCGGTCTCCCAGTGATACATGAACGGTTTCGGTTGCAACATGTCCGGTAGATGTCATGGGAGATACTCGTGATTATGATTTAGTCTTGGATTGGTTCGGTCTTGCGTAAATGATCGAGCAGCAAGGTGATGACTTCCTGTGCAATCACTTCACGTTTTTCATCGCGGGAGATGATACTCAGATCAGCGGTGGCATAGACCGGATAACGTTCGGTCATCAGCTTCTGCATCACTGCACGCGGATCGTCATTTTTCAAAAGCGGACGATCCTGACGGCGCAATACGCGCTCCATCAGCACATCCAGTTCCGCATTGAGCCAGACGGAAATACCGGCAGAAGCAATATTCTCGCGGGTCTGTTCATTCATGAAAGCACCGCCGCCGGTGGCGAGGATCATTGATCCGCCTTCCAGCAGGCGCTGCATGACACGGCGTTCAAGATCGCGGAATTCCGGCTCGCCATAGGAGGCAAATAATTCAGTGACGCTCATACGGGAGACATTTTCGATTTCCGTATCGAGATCGAAAAACGGCAAATCCAGCATGGCGGCCATTTTCTTGCCGATGGTGGATTTTCCTGCTCCCATAAGTCCGACAAGCACCACAGGGCGCTGGTTCAGGAGGGCTTTAATTTCGTCGGCCTGACTGCGCAAATGCGTCTGGTCAGTTTTTTTATTTGGGTTCGGCATCGTCTTCTTCTCGTGACGGTGCTTCCGTTTGAAACACTTGAGTAAAGTCAATCGCTGCTGATCTGCGGCTTGTCAAGAAAGATCGGAGATTTTCTGCCGCTATTGATGGTGTTCAGGGATGCGCACGAGGGTGTGCTTTGTCGTAAATCTCAAGAAGGCGATCGGTATCCACGCCGGTATAGACCTGTGTGGTGGAAAGACTGGCATGGCCGAGCAGTTCCTGAATGGTGCGAAGATCGCCGCCGCGCGCCAGAAGATGGGTCGCAAAAGAATGCCGCAAAGCATGGGGTGTTGCGGTTTCCGGCAGGTTGAGCGCGGAGCGCATCTTCTGCATTTCCCGTTGAATAATACCGGCATGGAGTGCGCCGCCTTTTGCTCCGCGAAACAGCGGCATACTGCCACTCAAATGAAAAGGGCAGAGGCGGCGATATTCGGCAATTGCCTGATGAACAGCAGACAGCAGCGGTACGAGGCGGCTTTTGCCGCCTTTCCCCTGAATGGTCAGGGAGCGGGCTGTTGTGTCGGCCACGGCATCGGGTGTCAGACCAAGCGCTTCGGAAATACGCAAGCCGCAGCCGTAAAGCAGAGTGAGAACAGCGGCATTGCGTGCGGCAATCCATGGTTCTTCCGCCAGCTGTTGCTGTGTGTTGACAACCCGCAAAGCTGCATCTGCGCTCAAAGGTTTGGGCAGGGATTTCGGCTGGCGTGGTGCGCGTATAGCGCTGGCACCGGCTGCATTGGCCAGCCCTTGTTTTTCGAGATAGCGCAGCAGCGAGCGCACACCGGCAAGACCGCGCCCGAGAGTGCGGGCGCCTGCGCCGTCATTACGGCGTGAGGCCAGATAGGAGCGCAAATCTGCAATGCGTAAATTCGAGACATCTTTCAAAGCCGGTGGTGTGCCCAGATGACCGGTCATGAATTGCAGAAACTGACGGGTATCGCGCTCATAGGCATCCAGCGTATGGGCGGCCAGTCTGCGGCTGTTAGTTAAGCTGCCAAGCCAGTCCTGACGCGCCTGATTGAGGTCGGGCGCAGCGATAATCAGAAATTCTGCTTTTGAGCTTTCGGTTTTGGCCGTTTGCATGGATTGAATCTGTAATCCGGTTATCTTAATAAAAATACAGTTTCTCACGGCGAGGTTACGGAACCGTTGCCGCCACAGTTTAAGGTTTTTCATGTCTTCTCAGAAAAAAGGCAGTCCGGTGCGGGTTGCAAATCTTGATAATCCGGTTCAGCTCGCCGTTATCGGCGCTGCCCATGGCATCAAAGGGGAAGTGCGCGTTAAAACCTATACGGGCGATCCACTGGATCTGGGTTCCTATGGTCTGCTCTATGATGCATCCGGTAAAAGCTATGAAGTGCTGTCGATCCGTCCGAGCAAAACCGTAGTCGTGGTACGCTTTGCTGGCGTGGATGACCGCAATGCGGCGGAAGCGCTGAATGGCAAAGAGCTTTATGTTGATCATGCGCAGCTGCCGCAGGATCTCGATGAGGACGAATTTTATTATACTGACTTGATCGGCCTTGCCGTGCGCGACAGTGCAGGCGTGTCCTACGGCAAAGTCTCTGCCGTGTTTAATTTCGGCGGCGGTGATGTGCTGGAGATCAAAGAGAGCGGTAAAAAGCCGGTTATGATCCCGTTCACACTGACTTCCGTACCGCAAATTCTGATGGCAGAAGGCGCAATTCTGATTGATCCGCTGGCGGCAGGTCTTGTTGATGATGGTTCAACCTCTGCGGATGAAGAGGGTGATGAGCCTGAGGCACCTGAGACCGATGATGACGGATGGGCGCGGTAATGAGTTTCAAAGCATCTGTCCTGACCCTTTATCCTGAAATGTTTCCGGGGCCGCTGGGCGCTGCGCTTGCAGGGCGCGCCTTGCGCGATGATAAATGGCAGCTCGAAACCGTCCAGATCAGAGATTTTGCGCTCGATAAACACCGCATGGTTGATGACACACCGGCTGGCGGCAGCGCTGGCATGGTGATGAAGCCGGATGTTGTGGCGCGTGCGCTTGATAGCTTAGAAAAGGATAACCGCCCGCGTATTCTGATGAGCCCGCGCGGAAGACCGCTGACACAGGATCTGGTGCGCGAACTGGCGAGCGGCGAGGGCGCAGTGATTCTCTGCGGTCGTTTTGAAGGCGTGGATGAACGGGTTATTGAAGCACGCAACCTGATGGAAGTTTCGGTCGGCGATTATATTCTCTCCGGCGGTGAAACCGGTGCGATTGTGCTGCTTGATGCGATTGTGCGCCTGATTCCGGGCGTGATGGGCAATCATGAATCCGGCGAGACTGAGAGTTTTGAAACCGGCCTGCTTGAGCATCCACATTATACCCGCCCGCAGGAATGGGAAGGCCGCTCTATCCCTGCGGTGCTAACCTCCGGCAATCATAAGGCGGTCGATCAGTGGCGGCTGGAAGAAGCTAAACGCATTACCCGCGAGCGCCGCCCTGATTTGTGGGAAGCTTACCAGAAGAAGAGCAAATAATGCAGGTTCTGCGGCGTGCGGAATATGCTGCTATTTTGCTGATTGCGCTTTGGTTTTATGCGCAAAGCGGTGCCGGCTGGTGGTGGTTTGCGCTGTTGTTTCTGGTGCCTGACATTACTATGGCAGGCTATGCATTTGGCAACCGTATTGGTGCGCTGGTCTATAATGCCGGTCACAGTTTTCTGAGTGTGGCCGCGCTCGGTCTGCTGATGTATGTGTCAAGGCAGCAATGGTTGTGGCCTTATGTGCTGATCTGGACTGCCCATATCGCTTTTGACCGGATGCTGGGCTACGGGCTGAAATATGGGTCCTCTTTTCAGGATACGCATCTGGGGCGTATCGGGCGTAATTGAATCAGAACTTCTTGCAGAGTTGAGTTGATTCACAGGCGGTAATGGTGTATTGCCGCCTCACATTTCGGGATTTCCTGAAATCCGATTTTCGTTGACCTGAAATCAATGAGTAGTGAAACCGCTCCTGCCTTAACGGCATAGCACGACGGCAAAGACTGTTTTGCAAGTGATAGCGCTCTGACTGTTCGAGAAGAATCAGAAGGATTAAAACTATGAACATTATTAAGCAGCTCGAAGCTGAACAGATTGCAAAGATTGCTGAAAAGCGCGTTCTTCCTGCATTTGACGCTGGTGACACAGTTCGCGTTCTCGTGCGCGTAACTGAAGGTACACGTACCCGTGTACAGGCTTACGAAGGCGTTTGCATCGGCCGTTCGGGCGCAGGTCTGCAGGAAAGCTTCACCGTTCGTAAGATTTCTTACGGCGAAGGCGTAGAGCGCGTATTCCCTGTTTATTCTCCGCTGGTTGAAGGCGTTGAAGTTGTTCGTCGCGGTAAAGTCCGTCGTGCGAAACTTTACTACCTTCGTGGTCTTACAGGTAAGGCTGCCCGTATCGTTGAGAAAAAAGACAATCGTTCGAAAGCTGAACGTGAAGCAGACAAACGCGCTGCTGAGCGTGATGCTGCTGCCAAGGCTGCAGCTGCAGAATAATTTTCTGCATCTTTCTGCGATTATAAAATTTCCAGGGATAAGGGCGGCCTCAGGGTCGCCCTTTTTCTATTTGCAAAGATTAAATGCCGCTTGGGTAATAATCTTGCTGCGACACCCTGTTCCGCTTGTCATTTCTTGACGAAATCGCATAGCGGGTGCATATGAACCATAATCATATCGGTTCTGTGGTCCTGTGATTGCCGGGAGGTAATGGCCGCAGAACGCTTGCAAAGGATACTAAGAGCCATGAGCGCGCCGCGTACACTCTATGACAAGATCTGGGACGATCATCTGGTAGATCAGCAGGATGACGGTACCTGTCTGCTTTATATTGATCGCCATCTTGTGCATGAAGTGACCAGCCCTCAGGCTTTTGAAGGTCTGCGTATGGCTGGCCGTAAAGTGCGTCATCCGGAACGCACGCTGGCTGTTGTTGACCATAACGTGCCGACATCGGCAGATCGTATCAACGGCATCAAGAATGAAGAAAGCCGTATTCAGGTTGAAGCTCTGGCCAAAAATGCGGCCGAGTTCGGCGTTGAATATTATTCCGAGCGCGATAAGCGTCAGGGTGTTGTGCATATCGTCGGTCCTGAACAGGGCTTCACCCTGCCGGGTATGACCATTGTTTGCGGCGACAGCCACACTTCAACCCACGGTGCTTTCGGTTCGCTGGCGCATGGTATCGGTACTTCCGAAGTGGAACATGTGCTGGCCACTCAGACCCTGATCCAGAAAAAGGCTAAAAACATGCTGGTGCGTGTGGATGGCAAACTGGCAGCAGGTGTGACTGCGAAAGACATTACACTGGCGATCATCGGTAAAATCGGCACTGCCGGCGGTACCGGCTATGTGATTGAATATGCCGGTGATGCAATCACATCTTTGACTATGGAAGGCCGTATGACGGTCTGTAATATGTCGATTGAAGGCGGTGCACGCGCCGGACTGATCGCACCTGATGCGACAACTTTTGATTATATCCGTGGCAAGCCGCGCGCGCCAAAAGGTGAGCAGTTTGAACAGGCACTGGCTTACTGGAAGACCCTGAGCTCCGATGAAGGCGCGCATTTCGATAAGATTGTGACCCTTGATGCCGCTGAAATCTCACCGGTTGTCACATGGGGCTCTTCGCCGGAAGACGTGGTTTTCGTGACCGATGTAGTGCCGAACCCTGATGATATTCAGGACGACACCAAGCGTTCATCGAAATGGCGTGCGCTGGAATATATGGATCTGAAACCTGGCACCAAGATCACAGATATCGCGATTGATCGCGTCTTTATCGGCTCCTGCACCAATGGCCGTATTGAAGATCTGCGCGATGCTGCACGCATGGTTGAAGGTAAAAAAGTTGCCTCCACTGTCAATGCGATGATTGTTCCGGGTTCCGGTCTTGTAAAAGAGCAGGCTGAAGCTGAAGGTCTGGACAAGATTTTCATCGAAGCAGGCTTTGACTGGCGTGAGCCGGGCTGCTCGATGTGTCTGGCAATGAATGATGACCGTTTGAAGCCGGGTGAGCGTTGTGCATCGACCTCCAACCGTAACTTTGAAGGTCGTCAGGGCTTTAAAGGCCGCACCCATCTGGTCTCGCCTGCAATGGCAGCGGCAGCAGCAGTGGCTGGGCATTTTGTTGATATCCGCGACTGGAACTAAATACCTGATCTAAAAGTCGCCATGCTTGGCTGCAAATGGCAATTTTCTGTGCTTCGGTACTCACGTACTATCTGTACGCTCCGTTCCGATGCTCGCAAATCACCATTTTCGCTTACGCCTGCCGCTTTTTGATTCAGGTATTAATTCGGCATCCTAAGAAAAAAACCCGCTCATTGCGTAAGATCAATGGGCGGGTTTTTCTTTTCAGCTAAAGCAGCATTGATTAGGCTGGTTTTTTCTAACGAAGCAGCTACTCTGCATTTATTCGCAAAAAGGGAAGGCATCATGACACAGGATCACGCCATTGATATTTCATTGCTTCACTTACGTGATGCCCGTGAACTTGCGCCTTTGCTGGCCGATTATGCGCAGGCGCTGAAGCGCGGTGCACCGCGTCGTCCGGATGAATATTATGCGGAAAAGCTGTTGCAGGATCGCAGTGCCGAATTGCTCGGTGCACGGCTAGACGGCGTGCTGGTCGGTTTTGTGATTTTCTACGATCTGCCGGAGCCGGTATCGGGCATGCGCGCAGGGCAGGTGGATCATATTTACGTCCATCACGAGCACCGCAAAAAAGGTATCGCCAAGGCTTTGATTGATGTGCTGGCCGATAAGGCTGAAGAGCGCTCATGGAGCAAGCTGGCACTCAATGCACCGCGTCAGCCGGAAGATGGCCGCAAGCTGTATGAACAGGTCGCGGCCACAGCGGACTGGAGCAGTTTTGTGATTCGTTTTGCACCACATCTCCAGTAAACCTGTTGAAACACTGTCCGGCGGCTCATAATCAGGACAATTTAAACGCCGCCGGATTTTATTTTTATCGCGGATGTCCGGTAATAGGCCGCATAAAACCGTTTAAAACGTCATCTCTCTGCTCAGGTGCGACTAATTGCATGGCTGGTCGCATGGTTGTGACTTTGACGTGGTGACAAAAGCGCAGTAGATAAGCCCTAACATGGTCGTCCTTTAAACGATCTTGGCCGTATTCGCTCTACTGCGCGGCTCCTGAGCTTGTGAAGCTTCAAGAATTGCGCAGCATGTTAAAATGACAGAGTTTATATCTATGCTGGGCGCAGGTTCATCATAGATATAGACTCTGTTGGGCATGAACAGACCATAGATTTTGCCGGTATAGCGGCATGTTTAGCAAGGCCTGTTTATCGGTAACATTTACCAGGATAGCTATGACAACAAGACCAATAGTCAAAAGCCAGCGCCCGCTGTCACCGCATTTGTCGATTTATAAACCGGCAATTACCATGACAACGTCGATCATTCACCGCATCACCGGCGGCGCACTCTATTTCGGCACCGTATTGCTTGCCGTATGGCTGATTTCCGCAGCGGTCAGTGAAGATTGCTTTAATTTCGTCAACGGCCTGTTCGGTTCATGGATCGGACGCCTTGTGCTGTTCGGCTACACATGGGCTTTGATGCAGCATCTGGCAGGCGGTATCCGCCATTTCATCTGGGATATGGGCGCAGGACTTGAAAAACACACTGCCAGCAAAATGGCCTGGGCCACGGTGGTGTTTTCAGTTGTTGCGACAATCCTGATCTGGGTTGTGGCTTACAGCCTGCGCTGAGAGGACTGAGATATGCAAGATATGCGCACCCCTCTGGGTAAGGTTCGCGGCCTTGGTTCAGCCAAGGAAGGCACCGGACATTTCTGGACACAGCGTATGAGTGCTGTCGCACTTGTGCCGCTGGTGATTTACTTCATCGGCCTGATTATCTGCCTCAATGGTGCAGATTATGCAGAAGTCCGCGCTGCAATCGCCCATCCGTTTAATGCGATTGTGATGGCACTGTTTGTTCTGACCGGTGTTTATCACATGCGTCTGGGCATGCAGGTTATTATCGAAGATTATATTCACGGCGAAGGCCTGAAGATTGTTTGCGTTATGCTCAACACCTTCTTTACGATTGTTGTTGGCGGCGCGAGTGTATTTGCAATCCTCAAGCTCAGCTTCGGAGGTTGATAGGCCAAATGGCAACAACTAAAGATACAGCTGCTAACGGCAGCAAATACACCTTTGTCGATCACAAATTTGACGTTGTGGTTGTCGGTGCCGGTGGTGCAGGCTTGCGTGCAACACTGGGTATGGCAGAGCAGGGCTTTAAAACAGCCTGCATTACCAAGGTTTTCCCGACGCGCTCCCATACGGTTGCAGCGCAGGGCGGTATCGCTGCTTCGCTTTCCAATATGGGTCCGGACAGCTGGCAGTGGCATATGTATGACACTGTTAAGGGCTCCGACTGGCTCGGTGATACAGACGCCATGGAATATCTGGCCCGTGAAGCGCCTGCGGCGGTTTATGAGCTGGAACATTACGGCGTGCCGTTCTCCCGTACCGAGGAAGGCAAAATCTATCAGCGTCCGTTCGGCGGTCATATGCAGAACTTCGGTGATGGCCCTCCGGTTCAGCGTACCTGTGCTGCTGCTGACCGTACCGGTCACGCTATTCTGCACACGCTTTACGGCCAGTCACTCAAGAACAATGCGCAGTTCTTCATTGAATATTTTGCGCTTGATCTGATCATGACTGACGGTGTTTGCACCGGTGTTGTGGCTTGGAACCTCGATGACGGTACAATTCACCGCTTCTCCGCCAAAATGGTCGTTCTGGCCACCGGCGGTTACGGCCGTTCGTATTTCTCGGCAACCTCTGCCCATACCTGCACCGGCGATGGCGGCGGTATGGTTGCACGTGCCGGTCTGCCTCTGCAGGATATGGAATTCGTTCAGTTCCACCCGACCGGTATTTACGGCGCAGGCTGCCTGATTACAGAAGGCGCACGCGGTGAAGGCGGTTATCTGGTTAACTCTGAAGGCGAACGCTTCATGGAGCGTTATGCACCTTCCGCTAAGGATCTGGCATCGCGTGACGTTGTGTCCCGCTGCATGACCATCGAGATCCGTGAAGGCCGCGGCGTTGGCAAGAACAAAGATCACATCTATCTGCATCTGGATCATCTGGATCCGGCAATTTTGCATGAGCGTCTGCCGGGTATTTCGGAAAGCGCCAAGATTTTTGCCGGTGTTGACCTGACCAAAGAGCCGATTCCGGTTCTGCCGACAGTTCACTACAATATGGGCGGCGTGCCGACCAACTATTGGGGTGAAGCGCTGAATCCAACGGAAGACAATCCTGATCGCGTACAGCCTGGTCTGATGGCTGTGGGTGAAGCCGGTTGTGCGTCCGTACATGGTGCAAACCGTCTCGGTTCCAACTCGCTGATCGATCTCGTGGTCTTCGGCCGTGCGGCTGCAATTCGCGCCGGTGAAGTGATTGACCGCGCTGCAAAAATTCCTGATCTCAATCTCGCAGCTTGCGATAAGATCATGGAACGTTTTGACCGTCTGCGCTTTGCTGACGGCGGTACTCCGACTGCTGTTCTGCGTGAAAAAATGCAGCGCACCATGCAGGAAGATGCTGCAGTGTTCCGTACCTCAGAATCCCTGAAACAGGGTTGTGAACGTATGGCCGCGATCTGGAAAGAAATGCCGGATATTAAAGTGACCGACCGCTCATTGATCTGGAACTCCGATCTGATGGAAACACTGGAGCTGGAAAACCTGATGGCCAATGCGATGACCACTGTTGTGGCCGCTGAAGCCCGTAAGGAAAGCCGTGGCGCCCATGCCCATGAGGATTTCCCGAACCGTGATGACGTGAACTGGCGCAAGCACTCGCTGTCCTGGCTTTCAGAAGACGGCAAAGTTACGCTTGGCAGCCGCCCTGTTCATCTTGACCCGCTGGTCAAGGAAGAAGACGGTGGCATCAGCCTCGCTAAAATTGCGCCTAAAGCGCGCGTTTACTAAGGATTGGGGAAAGAGCAATGGTAGAACTGGCACTTCCCAAGAATTCGCAGATCCGTCCCGGCAAAGTCTGGGACAAACCTGCGGGTGCAACGAACCTGCGTGAATTCAAGATTTACCGCTGGTCGCCGGATGACGGTCAGAACCCGCGTCTCGACACATTTTATGTTGATCTTGATGATTGTGGCCCGATGGTTCTCGATGCACTTCTGTACATCAAGAACAAGATTGATCCGACGCTGACGCTGCGCCGCTCCTGCCGTGAAGGTATTTGCGGCTCCTGCGCGATGAATATTGATGGTTCGAATACGCTTGCATGCACCAAAGGCATGGAAGACATCAAAGGCACTGTTAAGATCTATCCTCTGCCGCATATGCCGGTTGTGAAGGATCTGGTACCTGATCTGAGCCATTTCTATGCGCAGCATCGCTCGATTGAGCCATGGCTGAAAACGGTTTCTCCGGAGCCGCAGAAAGAGTGGCTGCAGAGCCATGAAGACCGCGCCAAGCTGGACGGCCTTTATGAGTGCATTCTCTGCGCCTGCTGCTCGACCTCGTGCCCGAGCTACTGGTGGAACGGCGACCGTTATCTCGGTCCTGCCGTATTGCTGCAGGCTTATCGCTGGTTGATTGATAGCCGTGATGAAGCAAAAGGCGAACGTCTCGATAACCTCGAAGATCCGTTCCGTCTTTATCGCTGCCACACAATCATGAACTGTGCGCAGACATGCCCTAAAGGACTGAACCCTGCGAAGGCGATTGCTGAAATCAAGAAAATGATGGTTGAGCGCCGCGTATAATCGCGGCGAATAACCAAAAAACTAAAAGGCACCGTTCGCGGTGCCTTTTTTATTGGCTTCATAAATCTGCCCGATTAAGCGCGCTTAAATTTTTATGCTTTAGTCTGCAACTCTTACGCGCTGTCAGCGTTTCGTGTTTGCATAAGTTGTGTAATCTTTGGCGGAGGCCGCTATGCTGGATCAGATCGGATTTATGGTCACCAATAAAGATAAAGCGCGGGCTTTTTACTCTGCTGCTTTGGCACCACTGGGCATTGATGCTGTCACGGAATTCGGCAATTGGCAGGGCTATGGCCGTCACGGCAAGCCGGAATTCTGGATCGGCTCACAAAAAGGTTCAGCCTATCAGGGGCAGATGCATCTGGCATTTCTGGCAGGTACACGTGGCGAGGTTGAGCGCTTTTATCAGGCAGCACTCAGTGCAGGCGGTGTTGAGCACAGCGCACCGGTTTTACGCCCGAATTATCATGCGGACTATTTTAGCGCACAGGTTAAAGACCCCGACGGGCATATTATCGAAGTTGTCTGTCACATGCCCGCTTAGAGCGGTTCCAGTTAATGTTAATCGATAGAACCGCTCTTTTTATATAATTTGACGCGCATCTTATTCCGAAAACTGCTTCACACTTTCGGGATGCGCTTGAAAGAAAAAAGCCGCAGATCAAATCTGCGGCTTTTTTTAATTGTACTCAGATTTAAAGCAATGTGGCTGTGAGATTGATTTCCAGCGCATTTAAAGCGCGGGAGACAGGACAGTTTTCTTTGGCCTGTTTGGCCAGTTTCTGAAAATCATTTTCTGAAATATTGGCAACGCGTGCGCGCAAAGTCAGATCGCTTTTGGCAATGGAAAAACCGCCGCCTTCATTCGGCACGGTGCTGATGGTCGCGGTTGCCTGTAATTCCGTTGGCGGTGTGCCATTGGTGGAAAGCAGGGATGACAGCATCATGGCAAAACAACCGGCATGGGCGGCACCAATCAGTTCTTCAGGATTGGTGCCTGCATTGCCGTGTATATCTTCAGTTCGTGATTTAAAACTGTAAGGCAGTTCATTGAGTGCGGTGCTCTGGGTTGTCAGTTTTCCGGTGCCGGTTTTCAGGTCGCCGTTCCAGATGGCCGTGGCAGTTCGGTTCATTGTCTCTCTCCTAATTGATCCCGTGTCTGAGACTCTATGAAAAGAAATAGTTTTGACGTGCCTATTATCCAGTGCAATCCAAGCAGATTTTTGTCAGATCGCTTCACCCTGTAACAGGCGCGGGTTTTCCTTGCCGAAACCTGCGGCCTGTTTGATGAAATAATTTTTCATCACCGGCAGGCGGTCAACAAGACCGAGCCCGATATCGCGCACGGTGCGCAGTGCCAGATTGTCATTGGAAAACAGTCGGGTCAGAACATCGGTGCTGACGCCCATCTGCACGGTGTCGAAGCGGCGCCATGTCTGGTATTTTTCCAACGCAGCAAAGGAGCCGATATCGAGACCGAGGCGCTCGGTATCAACAATCACCTGTGCCAGCGTTGCCGCATCGCGGAAACCGAGATTCAGTCCCTGTCCGGCAATCGGGTGAATACCGTGCGCGGCATCACCAACCAATGCGAAACGTGGCTTTACAAATTCACGCGCCAATGTGAGACCTAGCGGGAATGCACGCTTGTTACCTTCTACGCGGATTTCGCCCAGATGATGACCGAAGCGCTGTTCCAGTTCAGCCTCAAAAACGAAATCATCCTGCGCAACCAGACGGTTGGCATCTTCAGTGCGCTCTGCCCAGACGAGGGAGGAGCGGTTGCCTTTGAGCGGCAGAATGGCAAAAGGCCCGGCAGGCAGGAAATGTTCAATCGCGCGGCCGTCATGCGGACGCTCATGGGAAACATTGCAGACAATGCCGGACTGGCCATAGCTCCAGTGAACGGTTTTAATACCGGCCTGATCGCGCATACGGGAGCGCACACCATCGGCGCCGACCAGCAGTCTTGTTTCCAGTATGCGGCCATCGGCTAGTGTTACAGTCACAGCATTGGATTCGGTGGTAAAACCGTCAACACCGCAGCCTTCAATCACATGAATTCCGAGTTCAGCTGCCTTGGCATGAAGCGAGGCATTGAGAACCTTGTTTTCAACCATATGGGCGAAAGGTTCACCCGGATTTACTTCACCGGCAAAGGTCAGGAAAACAGGGCGCACCGGATCGGACACGCGGGAATCGGTGATCACCATGTCATTGATCGGCTGTGCATCCGGTTTGATCGCCTGCCAGCAGCCAAGCTGTTCCAGCATACGGGTGGCGGCAGCGGCAATCGCCGAAGCGCGGGGATCTTTTTTCCACTGACCGGCCGGTGCAGCATCAATGATTGTGACATCCAGCTGAGGTGCGCCGGTTTTAATGGCAACCGCCGTGGTCATCCCCACATAGCCCGCGCCGGCGATCAGAACATCTGTTTTGACCGGAGCAGATGCCGCCTCAGCAGCAGCCGGAGATGATTTGCGGGACGATTTGGCCATGACGGTTTCCTTCTCTGCACGACAGGTTTGCAGGACTGTCAGTTCTCTTTCAACCAGTTCGTGCTTTATAACACATAGATCTAGATAGGCTTTAAGCCGGTTTGTCTCAAGCGGAAATGCCGCAGTTTTTACCCGCAATCCCTTGCGCCGTCAGACGACCGGTTGTAGCCATAGTATAGCTGTCGCAGAAAATGAGTTTCCTATGTCTGAAGCAATGAAAGAACTTTTGTCGATCCTTGATCTGGAGCCGCTGGAGCATAATCTGTTTCGCGGGCGCAGCCCTCAGGTGGGCTGGCAGCGGGTTTTTGGCGGGCAGGTGATCGGTCAGGCACTGGTTGCGGCACAACGCACCGTTGAGGAAGGGCGTTTTGTCCATTCCCTGCACGGCTATTTCATGCGCCCCGGCGATCCTTCCATTCCGATTATTTATCGTGTGGAACGGCTTCGTGACGGTTCGAGTTTTTCGACCCGTCAGGTTGTGGCGATCCAGCATGGCGAGGCTATTTTTACTTTGTCTGCCTCGTTCCAGATTGATGAAGTAGGGCTTGAGCATCAGATTCCGATGCCGCTTCATGTGCCGATGCCGGAAAAACTGCTCAGCATCAAAGATATGAAAGAGCAATATATCCAGATGGCGCCAAAGGCCGTGCGCAAATATCTGGAGCGCGACCAGCCGATTGATATGAAACCGGTATCGCTCAGCCATTATCTCACCAAAGATCCGTTGCCGCCGGAGCAAAATGTCTGGGTGCGCGCCTGCGGTGAGGTGCCTGATGATCGTGCATTGCAGGCGGCGATTCTGGCCTATCTCTCAGACATGACTTTGCTGGATACGTCGCTTCATGCGCATGGACGCGCGGTGTTTGATCCGGGGATGCAGGTTGCCAGTCTTGATCACTCCATGTGGTTCCATCATCCGTGCCGCCTGAATGACTGGCTGCTCTATAGTCAGGACAGCCCGATGGCGACCGGTGCGCGCGGCTTCAACCGCGGTTCAATCTTTACCCGTGACGGTGTGCTGATTGCCTCTACAGCGCAGGAAGGTCTGATCCGCGTCCGCGATTGAAATATGCACTGCAAAACAGAGTGAAATTACAAAACACGCCCGAAAACGGGCGTGTTTCTGTATTTTAAGCCTGCTGAATATGTCAAGGAATGACGGACTCATGGTTAATGCTGTCTTAACTACCATTGTTGTATGATCGGAAGCGATTCATAAAATTTACCTGTATTCCGGCATTTCTGCGGGTTGAAACAGGTGAAAAAAATTGAGGCAGGTTTCATGCGGCAAGGCTATTCACCGTTCTACGGGCCAGATGAACAGGAGATTCGGGGAGAACGTCTGAGGCTCAGCGCTTTGCTGCGTCGTCAGATTGATATTTTCTCCGGTCTGTTGCTGCTGGCTTTGGTGGCGGGTGCTGTTGCCGCACTTGCCACATGGAATGTGGCTGATCCGAGTTTCAGCCATGCGACTGCCAATGAAGTGACCAATGCTGCAGGTTATCCGGGTGCGGTTTTTGCCGATCTGGCCATGCAGTTTTATGGTCTTTCCAGTGTTGTTGTGCTGCTGCCGCTGGTTTTCTGGGGCATTTTGATGATCGTCAATGGTCGTATTGACCGTTTGGCACGACGTATTTCTGCATGGTTTTTTGCATCTTTGCTGTTTGCTGCGATTGCCAGCTGTGTCACGCCGCCGGAAAGCTGGCCGATGCAGATCGGCCTTGGCGGTGTGTTCGGCGATATGGTGCTCAAAGTGCCGGGTGTGTTCTTAGGTGAATTCCCTACCGGTGTGATTGCGCTTGGTATTGCTGTTATTTTGTCCGTTCCGGCTTTGTGGTTATGCGCCTTTGCCAGCGGTCTGATCGGCCGTGAGCGCAGCCTGACAAAACCTGTCCGAGCCAAAGCACGTCAGGTCGCAGACGATCATTATGATGAAGACTATGATGAGGAAACCGGTGAAATCCGCGCGGGCTTCTTCTCAACTCTGTCCGCATCGACCTTGGGTGCTGCATCGCACTGGATGCTGAGCGCCAAGGCATCGGTACGGCGCATGTTCGGTCTGAAGCGCAATCCGTCTTCATCGCGCAAACGCAACCGTGATGATGATCCGTTTGGTGATGTAACAGTCGCGCGTCGGGGAGCAGGCCAGCGCTTTGAACCGGGCTTTGAACCTGCCGGTCATGCTGCTGATGACATGCATTTTGACGATGATGATTATGATGATGCACCGGCGCCGCAGCAACCTGCAGCTGTACAAGCTCCGCGTATGCAGGCGGCACGCAAAGCTCCGACTGCCCGTGCGCCAACGCATCCGGTGAATAATGGCGGCCGCTTCATGCTGCCGGATCTCAATTATCTGAGCGAGCCGAAAGTGGTTGCGCGCGATCCGTCCTTGTCGAAAGAAGCGCTGGAGCAAAATGCCCGTGTGCTTGAAGGTGTGCTGGAAGATTTCGGTGTGCGCGGTGAGATTATTCAGGTCAAGCCGGGTCCGGTTGTGACTATGTATGAGCTGGAACCGGCGCCGGGGATTAAATCTTCCCGTGTAATCGGTCTGGCTGATGATATTGCCCGCTCCATGAGTGCAATTTCTGCCCGTGTGGCGGTGGTGCCGGGGCGCAATGCGATTGGTATTGAACTGCCTAATCCGAAGCGCGAAATGGTATTCCTGCGTGAGATGCTGGCGAGCCGCGATTTCATGCAAACCAAAACCAAGCTGGCACTGGCACTGGGCAAGACCATTAATGGTGAGCCGGTGATTGCCGATCTCGCCAAAATGCCTCACGTGCTGGTAGCCGGTACCACAGGTTCCGGTAAATCTGTGGCGATTAATACCATGATCCTGTCACTGGTCTATCGCATGACCCCGCAGGAATGCCGCCTGATTATGATTGATCCGAAAATGCTGGAACTTTCCGTTTATGACGGGATTCCGCATTTGCTCACCCCTGTTGTGACTGATCCGAAGAAAGCGGTTGTCGCCCTGAAATGGGCTGTGCGCGAGATGGAAGACCGCTATCGCAAAATGTCGAAAGTCGGCGTGCGCAATATTGACGGCTTTAACAGCCGTGTTTCACTGGCCGAGAAAAAAGGCGAACAGATTTCCCGCACGGTACAGACCGGTTTTGACCGCAATACCGGTGAGGCGGTTTATGAAACCGAAGAGCTGGATCTGTCGCCAATGCCATATATCGTCGTGATTATCGACGAAATGGCCGATCTGATGATGGTTGCCGGTAAAGATATTGAAGGCGCGGTGCAGCGTCTGGCGCAGATGGCGCGTGCTGCCGGTATCCATGTGATTATGGCAACGCAGCGCCCGTCGGTGGATGTGATTACTGGTACGATCAAGGCGAATTTCCCGACCCGTATTTCGTTTCAGGTTACCTCCAAAATCGACAGCCGCACGGTGCTTGGCGAACAGGGTGCAGAACAGCTGCTGGGTATGGGTGATATGTTGTTTATGGCCGGTGGCGGTCGTATCCAGCGTGTTCATGGGCCTTTTGTCGGCGATGATGAAGTTGAACAGGTGGTTCAGCACCTTAAAGCGCAAGGCGTGCCGGAATATCTGGATGCCGTTATGGAAGATGATGAGGACGAGGGCGGTTCCGCACCTTCCGGAACGTCCAATCTGGAAAATTCCGATGATCCATATGATCAGGCAGTTGCGGTGGTGCTGCGTGATAAGAAGGCCTCAACCAGCTATATCCAGCGCCGTCTCGGCATTGGTTATAACCGTGCAGCTTCGATCATCGAGCGTATGGAGGAAGAGGGTATTGTGGGACCTGCCAATCATGCGGGCAAACGCGATATTCTCGTCCCGACGCAGGATGATGATTACTGATTTTGCTCTGCCATAGTCAGGTCAAACTGCCGGTTTAAAAGATAAAAGAACACGGTGAAAACCGTCATAACGAATACGGGAGCATATGTCTCTGATGAAACTGAAACTGCCTTTCATGGTCGCAAAATATCTCACTGCTGCATCCGTTGCTCTGGGCGTGCTGCTGCCTGCCGGTTTTGCGCAGGCACAATCGGCCAATAGCGGTGCACAGGCACAGGCTATTGCCAATCAGTTTACAGCTGTGAAAACCATGACCGGTGAATTTGTGCAGTTTGGCCCGAAAGGCGATCAGACCGGCGGTAAATTCTATATTGAGCGTCCGGGTAAAATCCGTTTCAACTATGATAAATCGCCGATCACAGTGATTTCCGATGGTGAATCCGTCGTCGTCAATAATAAGAAGCTGGATACATGGGATTTGTATCCGTTGTCGAAAACACCACTGAAACTGCTGCTGAGCGATCATGTTGATCTGGGTGGCGGCCGTTTGCGCGGTTTGAAAAACGAACCGGATGCGCTGACCATGATTTTGGGCGACAAAGCGGTTTTTGCTGATGCCACAATCGCACTGATGTTTGATCCGGCCAATGCGGAACTGAAGCAGTGGACGATTACTGATGCGCAGCGTCAGGATACCACGGTGATGATCTTCAACGTGCAGAAAGGTGTGCGTTTTGCGGATAATATGTTCAAGATTGACTATCAGCGTCTGGCTATGAAGCGCAAAAATCGCTGATCCTTGTTCAAACTATTGAAAATGCCACGCCTGCTTTAGCGCGGCATTTTTTATTTATCCGGCATTTGCACATCCTGCATAAGCGGCTTATGTTACGCAAACTATGGTGAAACCTCACCTGTTTTGTCTTTTACCCTTCAGCCCGTTGAGCAGTTTAATGAGTTTTTCCGTCGCCACCTGGAATATCAATTCAGTTCGCCTTCGTTTGCCGCTGGTTCTGGACTTTTTGGAGAAGCACACACCGGATGTGTTGTGCCTGCAGGAAACCAAATGTCCTGATAACCAGTTTCCGCTCAAAGAGCTGCGGGACGCCGGTTATGAGCATATCGCGATCAGCGGCCAGAAGGGCTATCACGGTGTAGCCACACTGTCGCGCAGGCCGATGGAAAACACGGAAGTGATCGGTTTTTGTGATATGGGTGATTGCCGCCATCTCAGCAGTGTTGTGCAGGCAGGCGGTAAATCAATCCGCATCCATAATTTCTATGTGCCTGCCGGCGGGGATGAACCGGATGTGACGATCAATCCGAAATTTGCCCATAAGCTGAATTTCCTTGAGGAAATGCGGGCAGTAACGGCAGATCGGGGTGATGGTTTTTCTTCCATTCTGGTGGGCGATCTCAATATTGCACCGCTGGAAAATGATGTCTGGTCACATAAGCAGATGCTGAAAATCGTCAGCCATACGCCGGTTGAAACCGAGACACTAGAAGATTTGCGGGTTAAAGGCGGCTGGAGTGATCTGATGCGGCAGGTTATCCCTGCAGATCAGAAAATTTACACCTGGTGGAGCTACCGTGCCAAGGATTGGGATGCATCTGATCGCGGCCGTCGTCTTGATCACGTCTGGGGTTCCAAAGATCTTGAGCCGCATATGAAAGAATTGCAGGTTCTGCGCCATGCCCGTGGCTGGGAGCGTCCTTCCGATCACGTGCCGGTTATTGCCCGCTTCGATCTCGACTGAAACATTCGAGGCATCGTGACTTGAATAAGTCACGATGCCTGTCTAAATAAATTTTACGGCTACTCATGCCGGTTAAAAGTGTATTTGAGGAGTTCATCACAATGAAGCAGACAGCACAGTTTTTCTTAACTGATGTTTTTGTTGTTTCACTGGATGCTGCTCTTGATAACTCTGTACACACTGCAAAATATTTTTGCGCAAACGCCTGACGGCCGCAGTCTTTTTCAAAATCTTTCTCTTCATCTGTCCCGTGAACGTACCGGTCTGATCGGGCGTAACGGCACGGGTAAATCAACTTTGTTGCGTATCATTGCCGGTGAAACAGCACCGGCCAGTGGTTCGCTGACCAGTCATGCCAAACTCGGATTCCTGCATCAGAATACGAATGAAGCGCATGAAACGATTGCCGACTTGTTTGGTGTGACGGCGCAACTGGCTGCGCAAACGCGTATTCTGGCAGGTGAAGGCAGCGACGATGATCTGGCTGATGCGGACTGGACATTGGAAAGCAGGATTGAGGATACGCTCTCTCAAATGGGTCTGCCAGAACTCCACCCGCAAACGCAGCTGGGTAGTTTGAGCGGCGGGCAGAAAACCCGTGCCGCTCTGGCTGCCCTGATTTTCCACGAGCCGGATCTGATCCTGCTGGATGAGCCGACCAATAATCTGGATATGCAGGGGCGTGAGGCTGTGCTGCATTTGCTGCGCAACTGGCGTGGCGGGGCGCTGGTGGTCAGTCATGACCGCACATTATTGCGCGAGATGGACCGGATTATTGAGCTGACGCCGATCGGTGTGTCGTCTTATAATGGTAACTGGGATTTTTATGAGACGCGCAAAGCGGAAGAGATAGCCGCTGCCCGTCATGATCTTGCTGTGGCTGAAACAGCAGTCAAACAGGCGGAGAAACAGGCGCGGCTCATCAGGGAACGGCAGGAAAAGCGGGATTCTGCCGGTAAGAAATCCCGTTTCAGTGCAGGGCAGAGCAAATTGCTGCTGGATGCCAGAGAAGATCGCGCACAGGCAACCGGCGGGCGTAATAATCAACTGGCGAAAAAGCAGGCAGAAAGCAGCCAGCAGGCACTGAGCGAGGCGCAGAGCAAGTTTGAGCGGCTGATCCCGCAGAATTTTGGTCTCGGCAATCTCAGTCTTGCCGCAACGAAAGCGGTACTCGTTGCGGAACATCTGACAATGGCTTTTAATGGTCACCAGCCGTTATTTCAGGATTTGTCTTTGCAGATTACAGGGCCGGAGCGCATTGCATTATGCGGGCCAAACGGATCAGGAAAAACGACTTTGCTGCATATTTTGGCGGGAAAACTGACGCCGCAGCAGGGCAGCGTGCAGTATTATGTCCGTCATGCCATGCTGGATCAGCATGTGAGCCTGTTGAATGATAATCTGAGTATCAGAGATAATTTCAAGCTTCTGCAACCTGAAGCTACGGACAATGATTGCCGTGCCGCGCTGGCGCGCTTCATGTTCCGTGCTGATGCGGCCTTGCAAAAGGTTGGAGAACTCAGCGGCGGTGAGAGGCTGCGGGCAGGTTTGGCCTGTGTTCTGGGTGGTGTTCAGGCGCCGGAACTGCTTATCCTTGATGAGCCGACCAATCATCTGGATATTGTCGCACTGCAATCAGTGGAAACGGCGCTCAATTCCTATGAAGGCGCACTGCTGATTACCAGCCATGATGAGGTGTTTTTGAACGCAATCGCACTTACGCGGCGTATCGAATTGCCGCTTTAAAGCACATCAGGCAAAGCCGGAGATGCTTTAATCGGAAAAACGGGATGACAGCTTGTCGATCTGCTCGACCATCTCATTCAGATTATTGCTGATATGCAGATAGAGCGAAGCGGCAAGCTCCGGATATTCTTCCAGAATGCGGTGGAAGATGGAGCGGCTGAGACGGATGACTTCGGTTTCTGTATCGGCGACGGCGCCGGTCAGACGACTGGTCTGTGCAATCAGTGCCATTTCACCCAGCACTGAGCCGGTGCTGATTGAGCGCAGGTTAACGCGTCCCTGCTTGCCTTCATGAAAAAGGGTAATGCTGCCGCTGACAACAATATAGGCGCAGTCAGCACTTTGCCCTTCATGAAACAGTTCCCTGCCGGTACGCAGAACCATGCGTTCTGCGCCAAAGGCAAGCAGCCGCAGGT